>Ga0224511_10000516_pt1 | contig 18868 bp, 17 predicted proteins | sample SF_May12_sed_USG_2_FD_169988 | JGI IMG/M metagenome (GOLD analysis project Ga0224511, IMG submission 169988) | Sediment microbial communities from San Francisco Bay, California, United States - SF_May12_sed_USGS_8_1 | ecosystem: Environmental > Aquatic > Marine > Sediment | place: USA...
CTCAATGTACAATGTATTCATGATATAAGCCACCTTTTGTGAATTTTTGATGAGAATACAAAATATGAAAAAATAATTTGGAGACAGCATAGTCGCCGATTGATCTCGCTTAGCAAGGCACTGGGTATAAGGATAGTTCGGCCGTTGCCAAGGACTATTGCGCACAAACTGTCCTTGGTAAGCATTATCAATGAACCGAATAACCACAGGAATCTCATCGCCCTAGTCATCAGGCATCATGAATGCCTGCTACCCATGAATTGTAGAAAAAACATCCCTAGTTTGCCAACTTTTCGGTTGAAAGTACAAAGAGTTTGACTCGAGCCCGCCGTGTTTTTAACAATTGTCTAAGCTGAATCCAACGCGACCTCTGATACACTTTAATAATGAGTTTTATAAACTTCACAGACTTTAGAAATAGAGTTCGCGGAGTTGCGTACCCGGCCTTGAAATTGAAATTTTAGCACTTTCACCTATTAACCTATATGACTCTCACCGTGAGCCATTCTCAGTGAAAACACTGCTCACTTTGGATCGGTATTACTATAGTCGGGAAAGTCGAAAATGGCCGTGGCTGTTTTGCTGCTAGTGGTCAACCCAATGGACTCTCACAGTTCAAATTTGATACGATATGTTTGCCAATGTTTCCGCATTGTGGTTCTTTTAGCATCGGACTGTGTGGACCACTACCATATGCCAAACTCAGTGGTACAACCTGAAGATAGGCACTTACCGCGTAAACTTTTCGGTCTAGCAGCCGAATGGCAGACATAGAGCCCCACTGGGGGCTTTAAGGCTACGGACAAAGAAACTCATGGCTTGTTGAATCCGGACAACAGTCATTAGGCACGAATTTTCATGGCCTGTCAGTTAGAGGCTCGGCTACTAGGAGCTCTTCAAGTAGTCTATTGATTGAAAAGTTTCCGCGGCAAGTATCTATCTCCGGGTTAGTACCACTGAGTTTGGCATTTGGTAGTGGTCTACACGGTCCTATACTAAAAGAACCACAATGCGGAAACATTGGAAAACAGATTGAGATAACTTTAATTTGCAAAAACTAATTGGTTTGACCACCAACAGAAAAGCTTGCCACCACTTTTAACTTTCCCGACTATAGTGATTCAATGCACAAGCTGGGTGCTATATGAAAATGTTTGGTATATTAGTTCCTTACGTTAGTGATTGCCTACAAGATGCTGCAGACTTATTTAATCAAACTAAAAATAAAAACGTATTTGGTATCATCTTATGGTATTCGGAAGAAATTTCCCACAAATGTACGGTAACTGTGTGCATTCGCGCGCCAATGACGTCAATTCGGGGCCATTTTCCGTTTACGTACATGGAATCGCAAGAGGCTGGCAGTGACATCAGAGAATTTGTGACTTAATGCCACTGTCCGAGCTGAGCGTTCACACAGTTGGTAATATCGAGGCTAGTATGCCCGACCCGTAACATAAATAGTAAAAAATAAAAGTAGTTTATGACTTCATCTCACTGACCTGGCTGAGCAGTCACCCAGTTAGTAATTAAGAGGTTACAGTACCTGGCAGTAGTCATTAGTTTGCCGGAAGCTCGAGCCGAGATGAAGTCCAGATACTGATTCACCGTACATCGCGTAGCCACATCCACTTCCAGATTAGCCATGTAATCCCGTATAAACGGTACGAGGCCAGTAAAAGTATCAGACTTCCCGTTGATTATCTCAGTGACGGTGAGCTCCTGCAAACATCCTTCAACTCTCTCCTTGCCATTTGTCTCGTATCGTTTACACACTTCGGCGACCTCTGGTGGCGAACAGTCTGTTGTGCACGATCGACGCCAAAAGAACTTCTGCTGAGTGCAAGCATCGCGTGTCTGCGCTCGCCGGATGTTCTCGTCGACGCGGGAGATCGGTATAAGGAGGTTCAGGTTGTAGGAGAGGATAACTCGAGTCAACATCACCACAAACACTGTCAGCGCCGCATTTTCAAAGTCGGTGAGCTGACACTCAGTAGGCCGAAACTCCACTCTCCAGCCGATCTTACTGTTAGGGGGAGGGGGCTTAAACCTCATCGTCTAAAATTATGGAAATTATTAATTAGTAGCTCATCATAGCTTATTAACAGTTCGCAGAGGGACAGCTTAGTGCCTTATTCGATGATCGGACATATCTACCTGCCAGTTGGTACTCTGGATATTCTCGAAGTGGTCTGTGTCCTTCTCATCATCACAGTTGAGTCTCTCGGAGAAAAGTGAAATCGGATCACGGATGAAAAGGTGGGCGAAATGCTGGGCCATCTGCTCATCAAAACCACCTACAATGGAAACGATACTAAAAGCCATAGTGACCTACAATGTGATATGGTCACAATATACTATATATGACAATCTTTAGATTGAGGTCCCAAAGTGACAAGGTAACAGGGCGCTTGTCACAGATCTCCAATGATACTGCTATTCTAGACGATTTTTCATCCGACCAATAGAGACGGCTGCGATGATAAGTCAACCAGATTTAAACGCAGATCTCCCTTTTATTTTATGGTACCGGTAACGAAGATAAAATGCATGCAACAACATTTCACTGCCGTTGACGACTTGAGCTACGACTTCAGCTGAATCCCACAAAAATACCATCAGAACTGCTTGAATATAACTGAAATCATTATTATTTGTTATTAGTTTATTTCAGTTAAAATAGTTTATCCCGGTTCAGAACCTCGATTTGCCAACGTTTCAGTCATTCTACAAATAAGAAAAGAAGACAACTCCGTGATTGATTCATCCACGCAGTCGGGCAGCAAATCTGACTAATCTCACAGTACCCTAACTCACCTTCTAGGAGTTGATTATATATCGCATCATCATATATCAGTGGTATATCGTTATACTTTCTGCCTTCAGCGCTGAGGTAGTTATCTATAGAGTCATAACGCGATTTGTTAATCACAAACTTATCATTCTTTAAAGGAGTTATCCCCCTCTCCTCGCGAGTCCGGTCATCCACGGAGGCGGCGATTACCGACCACCTGAAGAGGGAAAATGAATAATGGTCAGGGTGATCCATCATCACCGAAAATCGCACCAGTTGCCTGTATACGGAAAACGATGGCCTAGTGGATAGCAAATTTGGCTTTGGACCTGGTAAACCGGGTTCAATGCCAAGTTTGCCCGTTACCCTGTACTTTCTCCCCTTGTCGGATAAGGAGCAATGTATTATATAAAGGATGCCCACCCATTAAGAACTTACCAACTCTACGGGACAAGTCATGGATCATCCTGAAAACAGGCCGTTGGCTTAGTGATGCCATTTATGAGAAACAAGAGGATTTTATCTTACCTATGATCTATGTCAGCCAGGTATCCACGGTAGACTGGAGAAGCCGCACTCAGGGCCATGAGTACAGGTGTGAGTGGGGTCAGCTGATCATATAGATGGCGCGCCTCCAGTATGTTACTGGCCTGGAATGTCATCTGAAGACAAGAGCAGCCCATCCCAAATCCCATCGCATCCATATAGATCTGGTTACTCCTGGGAAGGAGAGAGGATTGAGGTACTGGACGGCCACTATTTACTGGAGAACTGGGAGGGAGCTATACACATAGGTGGGCGTCGACAGTTTTATACGAAGCTTGGGAATATTATGCTTCTGTAGCACAACAATAGTCCATTATACATCACAAATTTAAACGGCTCGCACCACACTGTGACCCAACTATGAAGAATGAACAACAAATCTGCAAAATAATTATAGACAACTAACAAGAGTTAATTTTGGTCACTCTTTTTGAAAATTCAGACATCTCACAACATCGAGTCACATGGCGCTTGGCTCAAGTCCTAGTCATGCTAAGCGGTCTATGGGAGAATGAGCTTCTCACATCATGCCTAGCTCCTACCACTTTCCAGCCTCAGATTTAGTAGGTCCATTAAATGGGATGGCCAAGGCCGCCGAGTAGGGCAGAAAAACTACATCGCATGAATTGCTATTTAAACTGATGCTGAGTGAGGAGGAGAGGAAATGAGCGCTCCCATCCTCCATACATCGCGATCATTCACCTCATGGCCTGCTTAGCGTCCGGGTCAGCGTTGGGCAGCACTTCATTGAATGGCATTGGTGTGTTGGTGTCTATGTAAATTGGCACATTGATGGCGACTTTCTCTCCTCGACGCTGCCGAATGTTTCGAGTCAGCGTTTTGAAGCGCGGGTGAGAATTGTTAATGGCTTCGTCCGGATAAAACAAAGACCTGTAAACAAATATTGGTCAAGTTAAGTTACTATGTGTGAAGTAGGACTCCTTGGTTTAAAACCTAGAGGCTGTAACACGAGGGAAGGTTGTCGCAATCAATCCCACCCGGCTATATTGTTGCGAGTTTTTGCAAGATACTTTACGGGGAATTTTATGCTTTTTCACGATGAAATTTGAAGTTCACAAAAAATGTGTGACATGAACCGGGCTTTTTGCAGCGACTCTTGAAAGGTGTGAAAGCCCCGCTGAGGTCTGTGGTTTGGCCCTCTATGTGGAGGTCTTTCCTTCTCTCCCCCCTGATTGAATGATGTGAAATAAAATAGGACCACCCATAGCTTCACCTTCTCTAGAGGTTAACAATTTTGTGGCTAAGCTCTGCTACTCGTAGAAATGGCAATGATCATATATATCATAAGCTACACATTGTCATCTATGACAGGAGCACGGTGACAAATACCTGCCCTCACAAAATGTACCATTGAGACAAGATGACATAAATGTTAGTACCAAACTTTGATGTGCTACACGACACAAACCAGCATGGACTTGCAACATTCCTGAATCATTGTGTGCAGAGTAAGTTCAGCTATCCCGCGGCATGCTGACCTTGAGACACTATTGTTGGGGTCAGGCATCACCTCGGGGAAGGTAAAGGGAGCGCAACCGAGGCGCGGGAACACGGTGATAGAAAGAATCGTCTCGTCAGAGCTCTCCAGCAGATTATATATGGTCTGCCGTCTCTTCTTCATATTATCCTCCACACAGTTAAAGTGAGCGGTGAGGGCGCCTGCAACATTCATCACAACTACTGCAGGTACAGGCCTGCAACATAAATCGCAACTACTGCAGGTACAGGCCTGCAACATACATCACAACTACTGCAGGTACAGGCCTGCAACATACATCACAACTACTGCGGGTACAGGCCTGCAACATACATCACAACTACTGCAGGTATGGACCTACGATTATATTAGGTTGGTGGGTCGCTTGACCATATGGTATTGGGTATATGGATACTCTGTGGCTGAATGGACATCGCTTGCCACTGGCGTTGAAGGTCCGGGTTCGAGACATCTAGCGAGTGGGATTTTAAAAAAAACTCTCGACTCCCGCAGGGAATGGGTACCCGACTCTCTTCCAAGCTGGGGAAGGTGAAGGGGTGAGGAAGAGCAGTGCTACGTATCTAAGACGATAGCTGAATCTGACCAAATCAGAATGGGACTAACGACTGCTTCCAACGGCCGGAACTGGAGGGCACCTCTTGGCAGTGCTGACCTTTACGGGCGCGGTCCTTTTTGAACCCCTGGGATTTCGCCCATGTGCCAAAGCTTCGATGTCATGTTAAACAGAGACGCTTGCACTGTGGCAATGTTTTGGTGGATTCGTTGTATGTTTACCGCAATAAAATTCACTACCGGTAGATAAACATTTTTAATGTGGACTTGTCCCCCCTTGTGAATAAATACACAATGATGTCATTTCAAACGACGAGCTTCGAAATTGGACACTGCTTGAAGTTCAGTACAATATCAGCACGGAGTGCTGAGCAGTGCAACTCCAGGTTCGGTCGATTGGAGCAATCACCACGGGGTATGGAGAACTTGATAATCCTGATGGCTGGGTTTGGGACGTCACACTGTTTATGTGGTGAAAATAAGGTGGTTGAGAAGAACTCGATGATCCACAGACAAACTCACAGTATAAACGGTTAAAATTATAGAATCAAAGATTGTAGTGAGATAAGAGGAAGGCAGCACATACTGCTGACAGCTGACTGCCACGAGTAAACCTACCTCCATAACCGGTACCTGAGACAGAACAGATTGACAGTCATACCTGTACAACCCAAAGGCAGCTAATGGATTGAAACATTTGAGTTTTTATTTGAGAGTAAGCTTTCCAGTTTGTGTACAGTGGTAAATGGCTTAAATTCGGATTCTATAATGCATGCAGTTGATCCGTTATCGCCACTATATTTAGTATAGCAAACCGAAACATTTTTGTTAATGATTATGACCTGTGATTTCACGCCATATCATTTTCAAAAACATGCTCCGCCGTAATAATGACATTTGTTAACACGAATTTATCTTTATCTGATAGCAATGAAGTTTCCCTATCATGACAGGCCTGCGAGCTTGAAAATGAGTATGTACTCAATTGTAACCCGAAACAAAACCGAACGTCTACATGTCTACCAACATGTGATCCGGTCGAGACAACCCTCCATTATGGGATAAGAGTAGGGACAGTGACTTACCAAAGGGTTTCCCGGGAACTCCCTCCAGCATGTAGCTGGCATATTCATGAGTCCAGTAAACGTCATCAGACTATAGCAAAACAGAAGAGGCATGGAAACTCTCAGTGTACATATCTTATCTTAGACGTTCTCAGACCAGATAGTCATCGTAAAGGAAGGTCCCAGAAAAAAACAGAATGGTGGAGGTTCCAAACTAACAGCCTTTACTATCTCCAGTACTAAAAATCTAAACATAATAATTACAGATACAACCCCCTCGAATTCAAGCGTGTAAAACATGGTCAATTATCTCAATGCTGGTGATACGCATGGCTATTGTAGTCCAGCTATCAAAGCCTACTAAATGACTAAAAACAGTTATCCTTTGAATTGAAGCTTGCTTAAATCAAATCTCTGTTTGTATGATCATTATATGGACAGGAACTTCATATGCTGCTTTTTGTAGCATGGGGGTTTGTGTGTATATAGCAGAAGGCTCAGATTCCGTGATCACAACCAGTAACATCGCCATTCCCAAATGCAGTCTGACCAATTGAGCGAGCCGTGTGCCAGGCTGTATCAATATTTCCACTCTTCTCTTACTGTTGGCTTTAAAACTATTTGACGTTCACTATTTGCCGCTTACTGTAAGTGATTGCATGTATGTATCCAGTAGTTATTTCATTACACACATATCACGGATATTGATTGGGACATAATTGTGCACTACTAGCCAGTCCTGTAGAATCTCGACAACCAATGGGTGCCTATCTACAGCTTCTCATTAAACTACCCAATGAGCTGTGGCTAACAATCTCTGGCTGCTTAGGTTTAGTTGGATAAGAAATCCCTACAGTCTGCATTCTGTCCGGTGAGGGTCAGCGGGGAACAGAATCACCATGTGTGTGGGGTGTCCCCTTGGAGGCTGGTCCCATTGGAAATGACTAGAGGAGGCAATCGACAGGCCAGTTGGTATGGAAAACACTTCCAGGGTGTCCTAATACCCAAAATTACTTGAACCAGTGCCTCCCAGTCCAATTTTGCCATTTCCCATGCATTACAAGGTGGATGGTCACCCCTTCGAAGGAACCGTGACGTAGTTTGTTTCTAAGAATGGGTCTAGTTCTATAGGAGTGCCAAAACCAGCCCGTGCTAAGCCTTTCGCAAGACGTACCTGGCTACAGCGGCGCGTGCCCCAATGTCCGATGTGCGGAGTGGCTGGGAAAACGGATTAGGCTACACCTGGGGCTGCGCGCGAGCGGGTAGATCCCGCGCATCGCGGCGTTAAGTTGGTGTGCGGTTAGTGCCTGCTTGCTCGAAGTAGGTCCAACACCGGTGTGAGCCAGTCAGCTGTTGTTGCGAAGTTCGCGTAAAAAAATTTCGCGAGCGCTGAATTTGCAAATTCAGCCAGCGGCCTTCTCCGCTAGAGGTCGTTGATAGCTGTAGGAAGGCAGCATCGTTACTACTAACAGCCGGTGGTAACAACAGTCTGAGTTAGAGGTTAAGGACTAGAACCAATTGGCTAAGGCCCGCGGGCTCAAGCAAAGGCCGCGCGTGCGCCGTTTGGCATTTCCGACTGTTCGCTTTCATAGCGTTTCGCTTTGCGTGTTTGTGCTGGCCCCGTAGTTTCCTTCGAAGGGGTGCTCTCTTGTCATACACTGCCAATGGTGCCCACTGTTCGTTGAGGGGGTAGTTGCGTGCGATAGGCGATGCTGGCATGGCTGGTTGACCAAAAGTTCACTAGTTGAAATAATATTCCCTAGTCAGGCAGAGATGTGCAAGAAATTGAGTGTAGGGTGACCCAGTAAATGCACACATAAGAGCTTCTTCCCGGTCCAGATATTCCAGTGATGATCGGGCTTCCCCGTCTGTAGGCTGGGTATATCAGCTAGGGTAAGATCTCCCTGTCAGGGCTGCGATTAGGTCTTGCTAAACAGGGTATGATAAGCTGATTCTATTTATGTCATTAACATTATTAAGGCAATGCTTTGTTTACAGCGAATTTAGCCGGACATAGTCTGGATATAAGGAAGACCTAGCCTGCCAGCTTACCTTGCCCTCATCTTTCTGCTGTTCCAGTTTTTCCAGGTAGTACTGTGCCTTTAAGTTAAGTCTAGCTACTCGTCTTTCAGGATAAAACTTCACCAGTGTATATTCCACCTCATCACCAAAATACAGACAATCATTGGTCCGGTCTGCAATCCAGATAAAAAAGAATACTCATGGCTTTCTATTATACCAGAGGCGTGATTCCACGACTATGTGCCCCATAGAGAAATCTCCGTGGATGATCCGTGACCGTGATGCACCCCGTTGAACAGTTCAATCGTTGGATGGTCCACAGTTTCCCACAGAAGAAAGGTTACCACGGAGGTTTGCCACTAAATAAAGTTGATGCGTGTGCCCGAATGAACGTAGTAGTGTGGCCACATGTTTTTCTCACAACTGTGTAATTTACCTCTAGTTGTCTGCCCCTTAATGCATCCGAGTGGCTCTTTTGAACAAGCAAAATACTTCTACATGTATATGTTGGAGTAGTGGGGCGCATTGGAGGTGCATTGGTGACGCAGTTTGGAAAATCGGCAGGGCAACGCGCAATCAACATTAGTTCGTACGAAGATACCTTACACGCGCAACGCTTTTCCCTGATATCACGTGATACGATCTCGAGGAAGAAGAAATGTAAAGTATGCTAATTTATGCCTCTAGTTTGCACAATTACAATCAGCCTGGGCAGTAACCAAAGATATAAAAAAGCTCTAGTTTGTGACTCGATAAAGCCTATTGCGCCGCATCTCACGACTCGCATCTCAGCCATTTGCTTGAGAAAAATATCCTTAGGAGAGGTTTATAATTCTCCTGATCGTAATACTTTAAATTACAGATATTGTTTCTATTCGGGCACTTGGTCATCCTATTCGCCGGACCTCCTAACCCCGAGGACCTCCTAACCCCGAGGACCTCCTAACCCTGAGGACTGTTGGAGCAGTAGGGGCCATGTGAAAACAATTTGTAAAATGCAAGTTTATCAAAAAACTATTTTCTTATGCCTAATTCCTGGCCTGTATAAACCTGGTCAACCATACCTAAATGCTGGATGTGAAACTCTACTAATTGAAGCCTAGAGCAAATAGAATCCAGATAAGGTCATGGATACAGCGTACAAAACTATAACAAAACTCGTGTTCCCTACAGGTGTATTAGATAATGCAGCCATGTGTCCCGGCCGTCAGATGGACGGCGGGCTGCCAATATATCACATGGCAAACCTTTTTCATTAAGGCCTATAGAAAAGTTTTTGTATTAAGTTGTTTTTGACTCAACTCTAATTGGCATAACCTTTTTTTAAATATATCACTTCTTATTTCAGTTATAATTTGATATTGGGGCGTTGTAGGGTGCAGTCACACGCGGTTTAGTTCATGATGGCAGAGCTAGCAACTACTTGCACATGTCCATGTACTTGTTGCGGTCTGGGGTGTTCGCTACCGCATAAGTCTTCTTTTTCTTCTGATTTCCAAAACAGATGTCGGGAGTGGTGCAGAAATTGGCCTACGGAGTGTTACGCTCAGCGTTTCTTAGGTGCATCGTTAGGAGACTTTCTGTTTGCACCCGTGTGCCCCATAGAAAATGTAACTCAATGGGAGGGCATTCTTTAACGTCAGGATTCGAGACCGACAAGGGTGTTGCGTCAGAGAAAGATTTTGCCCGAACTGCGATTCGAACCCGGACCCAAAGCGAAGCGCAGTTCACTATCCACTAGGTTAACGCTTCACCAACTGCATGAGTGAAGATCACACTCAAGCTACTCAATTGGTGGACTGACCCCACAACTAATCCTCAACCCAACGCCCACCGGGCATTAGCTTTCAACCGTATCTTTTATTCCCAGGCTTTGGATTCTATCAGAGAGAGCGAATCTGTGGCTCTAGTAGAGATCTGGTGTTGATAGTCGATAAATTTACCTTTCAATTTGTGATATTGTATGATCAGCTGGTTGATACCATGATGTCGAACATGGTCAGCGTATCGTTTTGTTTCCTCCCATGACAACGGTGTACCAACAGTCAACAGTCCCATTCTGAATCAAAGTAGCTAATAGTTAGCAGTGGTCATAATCTATACACAAACAAAGCACCTATAGGCCATCAGAGAATTAACCAATCAAACTGTGGAACTGTGGATAAAAAGATAACGGACAGAAATGTGAAATATATTTAGTCTCACTAGACCTACTACTAGTAACGCTATAAACTACAAAAAGAAAACCAAAAAACCATAAAAAGTCATGATCAATCAATGGTGTCACCAATTCAGAGCAATCCAGGGAACTTTGACCAATCACCAATGCAATCTACACTAGAGATAAGAGAAAGCATGATCACGATGATCATGATGACTTTGATGTATGTACTCTGTACTGTGTGGCTATGCAAAGCCGGTATGACTTATGAGTATGACTATGAGTATGAGTATGAGCTGTGCACTGTGCAGTGTGGTAGTTTGACACTGACAGTTTGAGAACTAGACCAGTACATCTGAGATCTACTGGTCGTGAAGCTTCTGCGTGACTCTCTCGCGGCAACTGCACTAGGGGTATATCTTATTTTTAACTAGTAACTTATGGCTATGAGTATGACTGAGTCGAAATTGATTGAGCGTGAAGTTGTCTCGAATTTGAACTTTAAAATTAAAGTTGAACTTGAACTTGAAGTTGAGTTGAGCTGTTGAGGTTGCACGCGAAGTCCGCACCATGATTCACAACTAGCACTAGCTACTGCTTACCCTTTAAAAAATCACTTTCAGCAGCACAGCAGCCACCAAACTTTTCGGTGGTTTAAGATATTTATTTAGAACTCTCAATGAACCAACTATATGAAAAAATTGCCTTGTCATCCACAACAGCTGATTTCTATAGCGACCTAGTCATCTACACGCGCTATTGTCACCGCCCACAGAATGTGCGTTCGGCCAGGATAGCAACGCAGTCATCCCTATCGAAACCAGGCCTGGAATGCTGAATCGGCGGTAGTTCGCCTGGCTTGCATACAAAACAGCGGAAGCGGTGGAACACACCGCAAATATCAGTTTCGGTAGGTTTTGTTTCGTCGAGATAATCGTTGGGAGTGCTACCCAAACAGCTGTTTCCGTTGTAGGCCAATACACCCACTGAAAGCGTTTTTGTTCGATCCCGTAACATTGGCTCAATCCACTCGTTTCGTGCGGTGAATTTAACGAGTCGCCTCAGATCACGGGAAACTGACTAACACTAACAGTATTTTACTATTTTTAGAGTGCTACGCCAACTTCCCAGTCTCTTCGTCGCAGCCCGTTTAAGGCGGAGTAGCTGCTATCCATTTAGGTAAGCTTGTATGCAAAGGTTTCGATCACGGTTTTCCCTCCTGTGTAATTTAGTTCTCTCTACTCCTGACTGAGTAAAACTTTCTCACTAATCAGACTCAGGGAGACCCGGTCACCGTGTACGGCGCATGCATTACCGTCGTTCGTTCGCTTGTAACTGTAAGTGTAACTCAACTGTAAGTTGTTGAACTCGAACTGAATAGTAAATTACTGATGTTGAACTCGAAAGTAGCACTTTTTGAGTTGCTGATAGTGATAATGTTTCAATGGCTCACTTAGTGAGTAAGTGACTAACTCTTAACCACACCCTCACTTGCGGTGGTGTAAGTGTAACTAACAGTAACAGTAACATTCGCACACGTATTTAATAATTTACTTACAAGTTACTACTTACTACTTAGTTAGTTAGTACTTAGTCTTACGACATTTGTCATACTTATAGTTATCATAGTATCATGTATCATTCATTGTATGACTGTCACTGTCAGTGATATGGCCGCTAGCTCCTAGTCATAGTCATACCAGTATAACTTAATAACTATGACATACTCATGTCATAGTCACTACTCATATCAGTCACAGTACTCACGATTCACAACTTCACGTGGTTCAGTTAACTAGTAACTAAGTGAAATTTGGTGACTAGTAAGTCATAAAATGACCGAGTTAATCGGTGAATTATAAATCAAAGCCATGCATGATACTGCATAGTGCATAGTGATGATGATAGTGTCTAAGTGATAGCCTATTAAAACCATGGTACTTGATGGCATGCTGCATTTTTGTAGTCAAATTGGTATCAGCATCCCCCATAGTGACATAATAACTAGCTTCAGAGGAGAAAGGTGCCCCTATCGAAAACTAGCCTCTACTATCGCTTTATTTGTGAGTTATGCCACTAGTCAACTGACACTGGCAACATTTAGTTTGAGTCACTCAATCAGTCAATGACAGTAAAACGCATACTTGCGCTCAACACAACATACAGTAACTGAGCACCTTAAAAAAAATTAAAGCACTCTAGTTTTGTCTTCAAACTCGAAGCGAGATTGGCATAGCCCATAACACTGTAGTTTTTTTATGTATGCGACTAACTTAGTTGGTAGAGAGATACCTAGGTAAGTAGCGACTGGAAGCCCAGGAGTCTTGTAGTTGAATACCTAAATAATGTGTCAGGGTAATCATGAGCTGGTTGTGGAGGGTGAGTCTCTCAGTGAGGCGGTGGTGTATCTCAGGGGTTATGGCACTTTTCACTGGTGCTGAAGGTGCCATATTCAAACACAGATTGTCAAAAACTGGCTAGCCGTTAACCCAGCAGTAAATGGGTATCCAACTCTCATCAGAATTCGGGGAAGGCGAAGGTGGTGATGAGGAGGAGTGGCGCCCCCCTCCACCTCAATTACACCATTGCTGGAACAAGTTGCCTCTGTAACCGTCACTTCCTCGACTTGTCGACACGGCTATGGAAAAAATCTTCATTTACCTATAAGACCGTAATCTAATCCTAGTGCCATTCATTTGGTTGTGACCAAAGTTGAAATTTGAACACATTGGTTATGAACCATTGTTTGTGACATGTTCGTTAGAGGCTGGATGAAAGCTGTTCCGTCTGCGAGATGATAGTGGAAAGAAACTTACAGGGTGTAACATCGGCTGCTGTTGCTGACTGTTAGTAGACTATATGTCACTCAGACCAGGATATGCTTACCGCAAATCCTGACCACCTCTTTTCTATTGTATAAGATGGACATAGCAATAGAAAATGTATGCATTTTTGCCATGCACCCACAGTCTTAAAATATTAGTTTCTGAGCCCAGGGGAAACATCTACCAGCATCAGTTGTGAAAATTTCTCTTGTTTTTCAGAGAAACAAATCCGATACTGACAGCTCTTCCGTCACTACAGGATACAGGCTCTTTCTCTTCCGAAAATAGATTTTATAAACATACAAGCACATCAACACTCCAGTGTGAATGGTGCGAGTGGTGATACCTCTCTAGCCCTTTGAACTCACTACAGTATCTCTTTGGTAAGTCAGGGCATAACTGGAAGTGTATTGGTGCGACCAGGTCAGCTTTGCATGATGTTAACGTGCAGCCTAACGGGAGTGAATTGTAATCCAGGCTTGTTTTCAGCATGGTTCGCGGTTTGCTCAATAGAGTTGGTACTCTATGGGCGGGGCCCTGCGATCCAAATCCAACGACAAGTGAGGCCCAAACTTGAAATCGAATACAAGTTGCCTGGTCCAAGGCTGAATGCGGCACCCCCTACGTCACCCCTTCGACGATGGGTGGATATGATTTGCTTTTCGATCTGGTTTAAAGATTTCATTTTACACGGAGAACTTAAATAAAACCACAGGCCTTTGCTGTATCAATAAATCAGAAGTTATTGTTAAACAAATGCAGATGTCAGAAACCGTACTCAGTCAAGTCAAAATCCAGGGTAAAACAAAAGCAAAAACAAAATCATCAAACATAAGTGTGAAGAAGGGCTCTAAAATTGTGTAAATTACACTGGAAGTATTTGCAATTTTGAACTCATGATAAAAACTGGTCTAAAAATGGGGGGCTCTATCACTAAGGGAGGCTAAAAGCTAAAAGCTCGACTTAACGAGCACTAGTATGGCAAGTTGTGTAGAAATTAGATTGTTGTTTTTGTCACTAAAACACAGGTGTCAGGAAACAGTAACCTGAAGGTGTCGATCGGTGCATGGGTGCACGAGATCACCTCAGGTAGAGCCAATACAGTAGTCTGAAGCCAATTTTCCTGAGATCTTTGAATTTCAACTTTTTATGCCAGGCTAGGTTCTTACTATTCTGGATCTTGTTATACATTGATGGCATCACTAAGCCAATGGCTTGCGTTCAGTATAGTCACTGATTTGCCCCATAGAGTTGGCCCTACATGGATGGGTCTTCTTTATTCCACAAGGCGAATCCGCCAACGAAGAAAGCGAAGATTTACGCACAAACTGTAGACTCAAACCCAGCTCACTTGGTCCAAAGCCATATGCGCTAGCCACTAAGCCGCCGCTTCCCCAAACCAGGTTAAATGAATTCACATGCTCTTACTCTAGTCCATTTATAGCGTGAGCAAAATACGGTGCTGTTATGGCGGACGATGATGGTATGGATACTTCTGCGTATAGTATGGACGATCTGAGAGAAGGTCTGAAATATCTCGAAGAAATCCCCCAGGCGCTAATCATCACAAATCTTAGTGAATCAGTCTTCCTCAAGCCAGACCATCCCGACAGTCGCCAGGTAGGGGGACCACCCAGAGACTGGCTGGGTAGGGGGACCACCCACAAGGCTGTCTAGTAGGAGGACCACTCAGAGACTGGTCGGGTAGGGGGACCACCCAGAGGGCTGTCTGGTATGGGTTCCATACTGAGGGTCATCATGTAAGAGTACCATCTAGAGCGCAGCCAGGTAGGGGGGAGTGTCGACTGGTAGGGGATCATCCAGAGACCTGCTAAGTAGAGATACCTTTATGGGAGCTATCTAGCCTGAGCTAGTGATGCTGTGGTGTCTGGTTACCATTTAATGCCCTCGTTTCATCTCCGTCTGCCTCTGGTCGAACTATGACTGAGCCAGATTGGATCTCAGATGTCGGATCAGATGATCTGGCCATATTCAACATATACTAATGAAGGAGGTGCGCCCATGATTACAGGTGGAATTTGAAGAGCGGATCCATCAGTTTGACACATCAGCCAAGATCGCGTATCTAAAGAATTTCCGTCGCGCTCGCATCGAGTTTGTGTCCGGGCCCGTGGCAGCATTAGTCAAATTTAACCTCCATAAAACACAAGTGTGCGGATCAGAGGTGAAGGCATTCTTTGTACAGGTCAGTCTGGGACAGGGGGTAACCCAGTATGAGCTCCTTAGATTAGTCCCAGCTCTATATGAAAACATGCCTCGCTATGAGCTTGAGCGTTGATCCGGTCATGGTGATCCATGCTAAGCCATGACTGGTCTAAAAAGAAGTGCAGTGTATCTAAGCTTCACCATAACCGGGAAGGTGTCATGAGAAAATCTGTGGACTCAATGAAACCGGTTTTCTGATTTGTCGTTTCGACGCATCACCCCGAATGAAATGTTTAATCGAATCCGTATGATAATGAATTTTGCGGCCTTTGACCGTGTTGTGTTGTTGACTCCCTAGACTTCATCTCTACTTCACATGACCTGTCAGCACAGCTTGATTGTGCCTTCTGTGCAGGTTGTGATTCACAGTCCCCACTGTGACCCCCTGTCCACGTTAGATGTTAGACGCGGTATCAGCTACGAAACACGTCATACCATGTGACTCATTGGCAGGTTTTTATACACGCGCGAACACTCTGAGACACCCTAGATAGTGTATGGACCCCTCGCCTAATTTGTACCCGGTATCCAGTTTGTGAGTCACTGAGCATACTGTTTCCACATACTAGCATATACGAATTCAATATGAGCCCCATAACAACTTGGTGTGGTCTAGGACTCCTTGTCAGATTCACAATTCTTCATCGGGTCTTTGATTGATTGTCAGCTTTGCGACACGCCGTGCAGTTTAAGACACCTTACAGATTGTAACTCCTGGTCTGTGACGCCTTTATGATTTTCTGATGTAGGTGCCGGCTCTGTATGACTCGCCAGATAAATCTAGTCTCAAGCTACCTACTCTGGAGAAGCAGTTCCTTATCTCTCCTCCCGCCTCTCCACCCGTGGGCTGGGAACCAATCACAGAGCACGAACCGGTGCTTAACTATGACATCATACACGCTATGCTCTCTCTGTCTCCTGGTGAGTAATGTGTCATCACCCAGCGAAATTAAAGAAGCATAATTGAGTTAATGAGATGGGTTTGTGTCTACTAGGTCTCTATCAATAGCCAATGAATCGCTCCACAGTTGTTAAAAATCCGCTGCTCCGATCTCGTGAAGAGAAGCCATGTTCGAGTGATGCACAAACATAACCACCTCAGTACCATTCCGTTGCCACCGTGACAACAACAGGTGATGGGGAAACCTGCCTTGGTCAGTTTACCCCATCATCCTACTCACAATGCCCACCCATGGAAAGTCTGCTTCGCTGGACACTCCATCTACAAGCCTTATATGATGAGCCATTTATGTAGCATAGAAGTTTATTAGATATAGATATATCAATTATGTAAGTATATATCTTGATTCTGAACTCGAAAATTCACTTGACTCCCATCGCACACAAACACTGTTTTCGCACCTATTCCTAGATGTATGTTATTCACACTCTTGTTGTTCCGAAATAAGAAACATCGCGATCCGCATTACTATAGCATTACTATATAGGGATAAGTTTCTCTGTGGGAGTCATGGGGGTGTGCTGCCTGCGTAGTTTGTCACGATGTCCTGATGAAAAACATCTTGTTGACGTGGAAACATTTGACAGCGTATTTACCGATGAATGGGAGAAGCTGGCGTCACTGTAGCCATTACAAAGTAAACTGTAAACTTCGTTGAATTGAAAGCTGACGTGTGACTTTCTGTTTACAGAAGGAGGTCAGCACGAGTTACACGCCGGTAGTGATCAGCATAATATTCCGAAGATCGTGGTGCATTTGACCTCGGATGATGACCCTGCCACCCCTACTGGTGGTTATCTTAATAAAGGGACTATCGTGCAAACTCGCCGACCTCCTATCGAAACCAGTATGGACACTAATGATTCAGATCCGGCAGAGATGGATGAGTAAACGAAATCAGCGTGCCCGATCATATCAGACAGGAGTCAGTGCCTCCTTACGCTGTGATCATAATGGACAAGAGGCTGAGCCTATTGAACTGAACTCATGTCAACCAGGAGTCGGTGCCTCTTCATCTCGACTCGTATCAGGCAGGAGTGAGTGTCTCCTTACCGTCTACTCATGCGGGTCAGGAACCGGAGCCTATTATTCTGTGATGTTGCCAGATGTGAGTCAACAAGTACTCTGTGATTGTAACAGCCAGGAGAAAGGTCATCTATTCTTTAGTTATACCGGAGAGGAGACTGCACCTCTTTCACTCAACCTTCACTTTGTGCTTTCGGACTAGCGGTGAGAGTGGAATATATTTATGCGAATTGCCTACCTTATTTTGAATGGTTACTGGATAGGGTAGCTTGCATGGATGATTATACAAAAATAAATGCAAGTACATTCAGCAGCCAATGGTATGTTGAGTCTGGCGTAGAAGACCCGGTGTTTTATTTTTCCTCTGTCACAGTGGTACCCATACACATATACACAGGGTGTAGAGTAGAAGTCCTGGTTGTATAATGCCTTACAAAATGGTCTCCTCTAATTCTAATAACTCCAATTAGCAGTATAGTCCGAGGTGCATATACGATTGTTTTCCCCAGAATTCCCCCACTACAATGGGATGCAAAACAGTGTAAATCTTATGAAGGCTCAACATCTGATCGATTACCCTAACCCATGCTGAGACTAACTTCTCCGAGCTACGGTTCATATGCTGCCCTAGCTAATACCCCAGTTTTCAAAGGGGGCCCCCATCCTGGGAAGATCGAACACGCCTGCTATATAAAGTATACAGCCTCAAGACCACCTGGTAGTTTTTTGTCGTATGACATCTCCGCTTCTATTAAGGACCTCCGTGACTTGTCCATGACACTGCTAATGCCTCTCTCGGCACACCCCCTCCAGTCATATATCTAAAGACCGCGTCATCTGACTAGAAGACTCAGTCGTATCCAGTTAACTCTTTGGTATATTATATTAAGCGACTTGATTGTTTATTTATGAGACGCTTGGAAAAAGGAAATGCTATTTGGTTATTTACACATATAAAAAATAAGGGGATCACAATACTTACTCACTAAAAGTCTTTTATACCAAAGGTATATAAGCAATCCGCTGTAAAAATGATTTCTACATATGAATGAACTAGGAAATGGGGAAAATTGCCTGAGAATGCGTAGAAGTATCGCAGTGTAAATTCGTTTCGATAGGAGATTGCCTAATCTCGATATCGGGCTCTATCAGTGGCCTTGACGTTTGCTGTA
>Ga0224511_10000518_pt1 | contig 18850 bp, 12 predicted proteins | sample SF_May12_sed_USG_2_FD_169988 | JGI IMG/M metagenome (GOLD analysis project Ga0224511, IMG submission 169988) | Sediment microbial communities from San Francisco Bay, California, United States - SF_May12_sed_USGS_8_1 | ecosystem: Environmental > Aquatic > Marine > Sediment | place: USA...
ACGCCGGACGGAGCCCGTACGATATGTGACCACGCCAGAGAAAATTCTTAAAAATCGTCCGGTGCCCGGGCGATTATCAAATTCGCCGGTGATGTGCACATCGCTGAAATCGTACGATGTAAGTTTTATTTGTGACCGTAGCATAAGCAATCAAAAACTAAATTAAAGTCAGACAACTTAAACACTCAAACAAAAATGTCTTTACAACTTTATTAACGTTATATTCATCACTCGAAAAAGCATAGTCGTCAGTTATCTAACATCCTTTCTTATTTTGGTTAATTGTGAATGCAACCATAGCTCAGCCCTTAATTTAGGAGGAGAAAGTGCATAATCCCATTATGCATTTTTAAAATCAACAACTGAAATTAATATTCTACACATTACAGCAAAAATAAGTTAACGAGAAATAGCGTTCTTTATTTCATTGTTACAATCGTCTTGGCTTACTGTTGTATATCTTTACCAAACAGATTGCATACAAACTCCGAAATGTTCTAAAAACCCAATTTACTTTGATTGCATGTCAAGTAGTTTAATTACGGACACTGATTAACGTATACTGACGCTAAAAGAAAGTGTGCACTTTATAAATGTCCATAACTTATTTTTACTATGTTAAGGAAAAATAATTATTTGACGCATTTGGTATTTACCAAACGATCTTCATGCTACAATGCATCTTTTGCACTTGATACTATTGCAGTGTAATAATTTTTTTTATTGTTTGGAATCTACTGCACTAAGACTAACCAAATGCTGACGTATTAAGTCAAAGTCTTTTTTACGTTGACGCGTAAACGCCAATAGTTTCAGATACGAACATGTGATGTGTCTTATGTTATCACGTCTGTTTTTAAAAACACGGAAACATGCATGCACCATCAAACCTTTACAAATGTGTTTTATTTACCTTTAAGACGTAACGATTTTTACGAGTTATTATTTTTCATGGACTTGTGATTTCAATAACAAATACAACAATTGTAAAGAAGAAAAGTCTAACAATAATTTAATACCATTTAAGCTTACATGTTTTTCAAACAACATAAAATATTTTGATTTTTAACAAGTGTAACAAGTGTACTTAAATGCACACTTTCTTTTTAGCTTAAGTATATACAGAAACTTGAAAATGTTTTAACACACATATGAAGCTGATATATGTGTCCGAGTCTGACATGTTGGGTCCAATTGACTATTTTAGCGATATTGATAATTCGGTACCATTTGAAAGGGCTATGTTTGCAGATTACAATTTTAAATATTAAATGAACATATACCTATTTTTAATGTCTATATCACCACTTTGAAATACATGCCTAAAACATCATAAACAGTACATGTGCTAAATATAAGGGTGATACATTTTAGCAATACATGTTTGGTCAATTTAATAAGATAATTTTGCAAAGATATGATATATTTACATCATGTTTAAAGAATTTTGACATGGAGACGCTTTTAACAGTTTTTGTCGGCTAGTAAAAGTCCTCTTAAATTCCCTATAATTTGATGTGTTTTTTGACGTCATTTTACTGAGTGACGTCATTTCGTCAATTGGACCCAAAATCTCAAACGCTGACACATATGTTCTCAGCAATGAACTCCAATTGAATTGTTATTTATTTCTCTTTCAAGAAATAATGAAGACAGATCTAGAAAAATTAAAACAATGTTTATTGAAATTGCGTTTACTTGCCCTTATTCCGAATCATTCAAATTTCGGATACTAAAGTAAAGGGTATTGTGAAGGGGTTTAAATTGGATAAAATTGATCAAATGGTATTTTGATGAAAACAAAAAATCAACAAGTGGTCCAAATGACAAAAAATTTATTTGCTTACAATTTTCACCCTAGTATTTAATCGGCCGGTCGTTTTTTATATAAATTCTTATCGACCGACCGACCAAATTCTCTACTCGGTCTTCAGACTTATATACTAATTCGCAGACTGGAACCGAACCGTAAAAATGAATAGCTCAAAGACAAATGTTGATTGGAAGGAAATACACAATATGCCGGACATTGCGATACATGATGCCCTATTTCAGTCTTCAATACAACCGTAAAAGAACTAGATATACCAAACCATTTTCAATGTAAACTAACTAATTCAACATTGTGTGAGCTGTTTTCTTGTAATATAGAAACAATAATGCATTACGTTTTGGAGTGCCCTTTTAAGATATGTTGATGGGTCTGATGTCCTTTTGAAAGAAATGGAGAGATAACTTACAGTTACAAATGTTCTGTTTGGAATAAATTCAAAGACACGTTAAAATACATAAATCATGATAGTTAATACTTTGTTGATGAAGTATTAATTTTTTATTAAAAAAGCAAGAAAATACCAACTGTTTATAGCTTTAAATTACCTGCTTGCTAGGGGATATTTTTTAATGTTAAATACTCGTTATAATCGGAAACGAAAACATGTAACGATGAAAAGAAACGCAGGGACACTTTGTGTTTTGTGATGTTTATTTATTTATAATCGTTAACATTGTTATGTTTAGCTTGTTTGTGAGGCGGTCACAGCAAAGACATTCCAGATTGTCGAGGCCTTAAACTGTACAAATGGTATTGTCGAGGCCTTCCTGTGCGTCCATCTGTCATACGATAAATTGAAGTACCGCCTAGACTACTTTCAGGCAATCCATTCAGTATGGCCTCAATGTAGTACAAAAATACTGGAGAACCGCAAAAAACAGATTGTTCCTCAAGTAAGTAAAAACTAGATCTGCAAACTATTAACAAAGCCATTCTGTTCCCGAGTTTAGTAAGGCTTGATTTAACATTCTATGTATAAACATTTTAATGCCTAGAAATTGTTGTGTGTGTTGTTTTTCACTTTAACTTGTCCAAAAGCTAATTGCACACATGGTCAGTGTATGCGCATGCGCGCGTGTGTGTGCAGTGTACAATGTAACTGCGTGCGTGCATGCGTGTAAATGTTTTGATATACCGTTAATACTACTCATTTATTAATTTGCATTTTTGCAAACATATGTTCTATTGTCAACACCAATAAAACTGTGTCTTTCAGAATGAAAAAGACAGTTCACAGCAAATGGAAACGGACTCTGCTAACGTTAGCATGTTTGCAAAAACTATTCAACGAGGTAGTTTCATCATTTGTTCACATTTTTAAACTTTTCCTGTTTTGTGTTGAATGTAGACAAACATTTTTTAAATTCATTTAACATGTGGCCGATTGTATGATAATACATGTTGTGGTAAAGGCAACTGACAGTGCTTTTCTACAAATGAATGTAATAACTTTTTTCACATATTGAAAAGGTTTTTTAACTTCCATTATGTCCGTACAGTTTTAATCAAATACACATGTTGTTGTTGCTTTGTCAATTCGCATATGTCGTTGAAACATGATCATCTTAGAAGGATTTTATGTGAGTGCAACAACAATTTATTGTGCTTTTAGGTACGGAATGGGTTCAACGAATGACAGGCAGTTCACCTGTTGAATTAGAGAAAACAGCGGAAATTAGTGTGAAGACAGATGCAGACCCATTTGTTCTTGACGAGCAAGACTTTGTAAGTTGATAGGCGTCGGATGTATTACTTAGATTATCACTTGTGGTCATGTGTTTGATCGACGGTGAACGAAATACATAAAACCTTTTTTCTAATGTAATATATTTTTTCACAAACAAGTTCAATTGAGATAAAATAAGTTATTTCTGTATCTATATACCCATTATAATTGGTCACAAACATTGCAGTATGGCATGAATACAAACTGAAGTAGTTTTTCAAAAGGAATGTGAGTATTTTATGACAGAAAATGGTTTTTGGACCAACAAGTAAATACAAATGTAAAACGCAACAACACACAAGAACAGCTTATCTGGAAAAAATGGGATTTAAACCCGGCATATCTGGCACCGCAGTCTGATCAGTTACCTACAGGCCACCGAGCCTACTGGATGTATGTATTGATTATATGAAACTGTTTAAGCGCTATGCATAAACACAAACAATCTAAGCCAAAATTTGCGGACTTTTTCAACAAAATGTTTTAGGCAAGATTTTAATTACATGAATAAATACTTGACAATGAAATGAGGCATCTGGAAAACATTTCACATGTTTGCTATTTACACGGCTGTGTGTTTCCTCTCATTAATTATACCATGGCTGCCTTGGCACTCGCATTGAAACACACGCGATATACAATGTACCACGGTAAATAAAATTACCTCAAAATTGTTTTCATAACCCCACCAAACAGAAAATAGCTCCGAAATAATTTAATACAATCAACGATGTTTTTTGACAGCAAACATCGAGTTGCACGTTGCGTTAATAACCAAATGTTAACCAACGGCATTTCGTTCCGATTGTTATTTAACCACTCGGATTATACCACACAAAGTGCTCATTGGATTTTGACCAAACACTACAAAATGATCCCAGGGTTGTCCCCTACCAAAGTTGTTTAAACCGTTCCAGTTAGTTGCATAAGTAGGTCACGCGTCAAAAAATAGGTTTTCAAAATGCAATTTTAAAAACCCTTATTGTCCGAAACAACAAGGCCCAGAGCTTTCATATTTGGTATATAACATCATCTGGAGGTTTTCTACCAAAGTTGTTCCACGGGACGCAATTCTAAATTGAATTTTATAAATCAAACGACTTTCTCTCCTAAACCGCTAATGGGAATTTGACTAAACTCAACAGGAGCGATCCCTGTGTTGTCCCCATATTAAAATTGTTCACATGGTTCCGATTGGTTGCATAAGGAGGTCACGGGGTCAAAACATAGATTCTCAAATAGCAATTTTAAAAATATTCTTGTCCGAGACCAGGGAGGCTTATCGGTTTTATATAGAGTTATATTGGGAAACCGAAATCTGCTCGTCAAAATCCACAAGCCGTACAGCCCTAATATTTGGTACATATGTAACATGATCTAGTGGTCCTCTAACAAGATTGTTTAAATTTAGTCCCTAGGATAAAAGGGGTCCTTGCCTGGGGGCTTATAGATTAAAACAATATTTAAAACCTAGGGGCTTATAGATTAAAACAATATTTAAAACAATGTTTGACAACAAACAAAAGGCTTAAATCTTTGATATTTTATATGTAACATCATATAGTGGTCTTCTACAAAGATTGTTCAAAGTATGCCCCTAGGGTGAAAATTGCCCTGCTGGGGGAGGGGGCTTTTCGGATTTATATAGACTGATATGGAAATTAATATTCTTGTAAAAATCATCAAAGGCCTAGCGCCTTGATGTTGAGTTTGCAACATCATCTAGTGGTCCTCTGTAAAGGGGCTCCACTGTGACCTTTGACCTTTTTTCTGGTGTTCGATCCAGGGCCCTCTGGACCCTCTTTTGATACTTGTATTGCCGACATAGTTTTAGTATGGTTGATTTTCACCAAAATCTCCTCTTGACTAGGTGATAAAAACTATAATTATTTGCAGATTTTTTCTTCTCTTTGTTTGATGATTGACGAGTTGACACCTCTTGGAGGAGGAGAGTTAAATGAAGAACAGACCAGGTTAAAATGGCTGCACAAGGTGCATCTGTTCCGGCCAGTGGTGGAGCATATTCTTCGACTGGAGACAGCTAGTCAAACGATGTTTGGGACACACTCAAAGGATTTCATTTGCAAAGCAAAGTATATTTACGTTCATATTAAAATGCAATATCAACGAATGGCTTCAATCAAAGATTCTTTTATTTACTTTTGGTTCGTGTTTATCCTTACAAAAATGAATGGGTTTTTTAATTACACATTATGATTTATTAATGCAAAATGCGGTACTGCGTCTTTGTGTTACAAAAAAGATATAATAGTGTTTACCATATTTTGTACTGATGAACATTTATTCAGGCCATGTAGCCAATTATACAGGTAGTTTAAGAAGTTATAGAACAGGACGTTATATATTTGTTATATAATTCGAAATAATTAACATACTATATACAATCGTGGTTGACACTGTGTTGTGAATTGTTTTAATAGATGCATGTGGAGTCGAGTGGTGGTACTGAAGATGTACATGGAACATCTGCCGAAGAATGTTTCAGATGAGACTGTCGACTATTACTATTTGTTCTGGCTGGTAAGACTGTATATTTATAGACGAAAATACAATTTCGTTCATTGGTGTAACGTTTTTTGTATTCAAGACATTTTAAGTAAAACAAGACCTATTTGAATTTATTTTAGGTCATTGGTGAAAGGGTCGATATGAAGTCAATTGAATCTTTTGAAGATATGGAAACGTTCCTGAAGACTCGTAACAAAAACGCCCGACTTCGTATCCTTGGGTATGGTCGGATTTATATTTATATGGCTTTTATTGTATTACGTATTACTAAAGTTATGACTGTTTAATACAATTACTACAAGGATGTTTAGAAAAGGTCTTAAAAGTAATTTAATCTAAACACTATTTGGTAGCCATGCCAATCCAATACGAGTTGCGCCGCCTGTTTCATCTCATGAATATATAAACGCATCTTAATTAAACCCCAAATTGTGTGCCTGTGCGTTCCAGAATTTTATAGTCACGCTGTTATTTTTATGCCCCCGCCATTCGAAGAATGGTGGAGGGGCATTAAGTGTTACCCCTGTCCGTGCGTTCGTTCGTCCGTCCGTCCGTCCGTGCGTCCGTCCGTCCGTTATCAAAATTTGGTGTCCGCTCAATAACTTTTGAAAGACTGCATCGATTTGATTAATATTTGGCATGTTGATATCTAATATCAAAACACAGGTCAAGTTCAATTTGGGTTACAATCCACTAATTTTTGACGGAGTTATGGGCCTTTTATAAAAACATAGCACAAAAATTGGTGTCCGCTCAATAACGTTTGAAAGACTGCATCGATTCGATTCATATTTGGCGGGTTGATATCTAATATCAAAACACAGGTCAAATTCGATTTGGGTTACAATCCACTAATTTTTGACGGAGTTTTGGGCCTTTTATAAAAACATAGCACAAAAATTGGTGTCCGCTCAATAACTTTTGAAAGACTGCATCGATTCGATTCATATTTGGCTTGTTGATATATGATATCAAAACACAGGTCAAGTTTGATTTGAGTTACAATCCACTAGTTTTTGACGGAGTTTTATAAAAACATGGCACATTTAGCGGGGGCATCCGTGTCCTATGGACACATTTTTAGTTATGAAGAATTTCGCGGTTGAAAATTGAAAGTGATTATATTGTGTCGATCACACTCGATCACACTAATATGTGTGATGTTGTTGTTGTTTTTTTTGTTAGTAAAAATGTATGTGTGTTAACCTAAAAATGATGTCAATTTACACGTACAACCCCGTACTCTATTCTTAAACTAACATTAAACATCAATCAGAACTCCTGAATCTCAAGTTGATATTGAGTAAGTAGATTAGACTTACAAATACACAGAGCCGCTGTTTATAGTGATTTTGTTTTTACCGCGACGACTCGGTTTCGATACCAGGTTTCGCCGAATATTTTCCAGATTTTATTTTTTCTTTGTTGGCATCTTGCGTCAATTTGACGTGACGTGTTTGAAATTAATGCAACATAATTGGAACATACACACACAAAATTATTTAATATCGTTAACAATCAGTTTTAGTTGTACATCAATTATAACAAAATTGTTTTGTTATAGGGTCATCGTTAAGGAGTAAATTCTTAATTATAATTATTTATATGTAGCTATATAAAGTGGTATTCTCACACGTTACACGTTAACATTTATAATCATGAATAAAAACTGTTGTTGTCATATTTCAAATATTCCATTTTTTGGGTTGTCAAATTTTGGTATGACTATGTGTTGCTTATTTTGTTGTATTTGCCCAGAATAAATTGGTTTAGCCACGACTGTAATTGTACAACTATGACATATTTTTTAATAATGTAAACCCATGGCAACAGTAACTATATACCAATTAATAAATATGCTTAGTTTGTTGTTGAGTTAAATAAGTTGTTTACATATAAAATTTTGTTTTGTTTCTAAGACAATTTTGTTGCGCATGTTTAAACGCTTAAAACTTCAAAACTAATGATAATATTTTTATAAGATGAGTTGTAATTATTTCATTTAAATGTCGTTGAATGCATATATATAAGAAAACTATGGGGTTTACTTTTTCAAAACATTGTATTTTTCAGGTGTTGAAGGTGTACATGTTTGACAAAGCTAAAACTTCATAAAAACAATTATTACCGGAGTCAAAGTTTATATTCAATTCATGAATCATATTTAATATAAATAAAAAAGGAAATAAAAAAGAACTTTTTAAAATATGACTTGGCATAGCTATATTTAGTACGTGGAGAGGTTATTGGTGGGAATATAATTTGATAAATAATGGGTTGCTATATTATACATTTAAAACATAATGTTGTCATGCAACGACAGAGATTACCAAAGTACCTAAAATCGCCACACTATCCGACAAAGACTAAGAAACATGAAACATCGGAGTCGCCTGTCGCGGTGTTGTGAGTGTTTTTTCCGCACAACTGCGTTGTTCAGAGAATACATGTATGGCGTTTATTTGAATATTAATATATTGTATTTTAATTGTAGAAACGAACAGCAGTGCTGTGATTGTGATCAGACCCTGGAAGGGGTGCCAATTATGCTCCCATGCTCCCGTAGAAATCTGCTGTGTCAGCGTTGTTATCAGGAGCTGTGTGATACTGGAACCAATCAGTGCCCTGGTTGTAAAGAAGTCCTTCAAGACGACTGGGAACCTTTAGGTGACAATTGGTAAAGAAAAACATTTTTTTTCTTCAGTTTTACTGTGGTATCGTATCATACTCTCAATGTTTAGTTTTAAATATCCTTTAATATTAAGTAGATGTAATAAAACTTCACCGAGTTAATGCTAGGATGTTCCCCTTAGCAAGTCCTTGAAACATATCTTGTCGATTAAGGAAACTAGTATGTGCTTTACTTTATCTTAACCAAATCACAAAACACTTGGCATCTTGAACCTTATGTGGATATGTTCATGCATTATAATGGGTTCCGAAGAACTTCCGGTTGATTAAATCACGTAGTCGGAAAAGAGGTTTTATAAATGTTCTCTGGAAACATTTGTTAAACACCAGCCTAATAATATATATTAAAACTCTAGTAATCTAGTTGTTTCTTTATGATTGATTCATATTTTTCGTTCACATATTTGGTAGAAATATATAATAAGAATCCTTTTCTTATATTTACATATTTTTTTTGTAAATCAATATTACATTCGACTCCAAATGCATACTACAAATATTAACAAGTGTATACTTATACATCGTCAGTTTTCAAAACTATAACTGATGTAAACTGTTAGAAGTCAATCAACATTGCACGTACTAATCTCATTTATCACGTGACGAGCCCTTGTGTGTAATAACAACTAACCGTCTTTTTTGTCTCCAGACAATTTTCAGCGAATGTAAATTTTAACAAACTTGTTCAAGTAGTGCCGCCATGTCAAATAAATGGCCATCTCGTGGATTAAGACGGTTACTTAAATTTACATCGGAAAACCTTCAAATGAGTGTTTCGCCTAATAACTTAGGTCATTTAAAATTAAATTTGCCTAATAGATCCGGCTGCGTGCATTAATGCAATGAAATATTTTAACCTATTATTCCATTATAAAATACCCTGGATTGTATTCTTGGTTTTAACATCTTGATTACATGTAGTTTGTCTAAGCATTTTTTTCTCATAACATTTATTGATTAGCTAGTCGTGTTCCCCTAGCATAAACGGTTCCACTTAACTGCATAACTAGAACACGGAATCAGGCTAGAAGTTTTATGATGCAATTGTTTTGTCTTAATCCACAACATCCAGTCATTTTTATAGTTGGTGTAAAACACCGTATAGAGGTAATTGCTTTGTAGCTTTATGTTTTCCCTTGAAGCGCAAACGTAGAACTACTAGAATTTCAACGAAAGTGCAACTCATTTGTGATGGATGTCGTGTCTCAGCTGTGTTTCGCTGGCAACACTCCACCATCACAAGCCGTTCGTGAGAAATTATTTGGATACATTTCCTGTACATCGAAAGATGGCCAAAGGAAATTTACAAAGAACATGGACCTGTTTGAGACTGGAGTAGATCCAAACCCAGTGTTACGATCATTCATTTTGCAATTGATGATTAAAACAAGGTACATTTTATGTTTATATTTTACACCTGTTGATTAATGTGTCAGTTTTTAATCAATGCAAAAGCAATTGCTAAATACTGTTTTTATTATAAACAATATGTACTTAACAACTCGACGCGTGACATAATAAGAGACAATTAGTGAAATGTGAAAAAAATAGTATTGGTAATGCAATTTTTACATTGACAAAAAGGAATTTTAAACTATTAAGTATAAATTTTAATGTACTATATTATGGTGACCATTATCCTATACTACACCAGTTACAATAACTAGCACTTTTCTCAACACTGTAATCAGTTTGTATTATGTATTTTAGTGAGGAGAACTTAAGAGAGTACATTCAACACGCCAATATGTTTATTGATGCAACTGAATTGACCGAAAACGCCGTGGAACATGCCCTGTTGACGATCCACTGCATTGAGGTTTCAGTTGGAATCCTTTCGTTGAAAAAAAACTGATTGTAAAATTCATATTTAAAATGTTAAAGTTAAACATAATTTAATAAATTATATCCTTTTTTGAACAACAATTTGGAAAAGTAAATTATCTCATACCAAACATTTAGTAGTATTTGCATCTTTTTGGTAGTTCATTTATTAAATTATTTTTGTATTAAGGATACACTGACACAACGGCTTAAAAATGACAGCCATAAAACAACGGCTGCACTGCAATGGTGTTTAAAGATGCAAGACGTACAAGGCATATGTGAAGACAAATTGTACCTATTAGCCAACGCAAGAGTTGGCTTATCAGTTGTGGCTGACCATCTTGCAGACATTGTAAAACATGGCACTGGATCACAAGCAATTTCACACGACATCGGCAGTATGTTAGATGCTGCCGCTGAGATTTGCAATCAGCAGAACAACACATTGATAAAGTAAGCACATGCTGCATTCTACGATCCTTTTTATTTGAAAAACAACTTACATACGTGTTTAAAAATGTGTTTATATGTATATTTGTACAGGATGAAAACATTTTTGCGCGCAGTATTATCCCTTATAAAACATACCCAATGGCTGTCTTTAGTTACACTTATCTTGACAGGGGTTATCTTGTAAAGCAAATATGTCGGTGCCACGGCATGGAAACCTACCAGACACTTTGCAAGTCAGACAATGCGCGCCTGTCTTGGGTCAGTTTAGAAGAACAGGTATGTTTTTTTAAACTATTTCAATATTGATTCTTGACAGTAAAGAGATTTAACAACTAACCTTTCATTTGAAAATATTGCAAAAAAAATATGTTTACGCTTATAATGACTTTACAAAATTGACTGCTGCTTGAAAATTCACAAAGAGCTTCACTTGCAAGAAAAAAGACGTGTTTGTTTTAGGCATTGGTGGTTCCAGATCGGTATGTCGTGTGTGGCGCGGAGTACAAACTCGTGAGAGAGGCCCTGACTCAGGTCGTTATAGGGGAATCTGCGGATGTACTTCTACATGTTCTTCGGGTTAGTATGCATGTTATGCTTCTTAATTACACTTCAATAGAGCACGTGTTTCATAAACGTCCGACACTTTGGAGACCTTATGCAATTTCTTTTTTTCAGAATCTAACCAAACAAAGTACACGTGTAGACCTAATGCTTGAACTGGCCGTCCACAGGGTGATAACATGTGCTTCTGTTCACCCTGCTCCCAAGAGGAATGTTAATGAAAAGGTATACCTTAAAACATGTATACACTGAAACACTAAGTCTTTATAAAATATTAGGTGAAGTTATGTTGAATCGCATATTTTCATTGTACTGATCCCAGCCCATGATATTCAACCAGTTTCACAATGCTGGGTTCTCGTCAGTCAAACGTTCGAAATAATTTTAATTAGCAGATAGTTTAATCTATTTTATAATCATAATCGACAATATTCCCACTTTGTAATAGTAGACGTGTTGAAATGCCTTGAGTATTGATAGCGAAGTCAATGTCCTATTATTACGAGTAAAAAAACTGTCAATCTGTCAGTCATTCAGAGCAACAGACGATCTGACCAGCAATTTTTAAAAAAGACGATTTTGTCAGCTTTACTAAGCTTTTTTAAACCAATAGCCAACTATGAAAGCCATTTGATCTTTTTAAAACACGTTTTACAGAACTTTAATCATACTTTATATTTTATGTTTAACAGGTTTTGCACAAATTGAAGGCTATTATAGAAGATACCGCATATGAACAGACGTTTAAGCATAAGGTACAGTATCATTTATTTATTTTTTACGACTTTCAAATACTTAGTACCAAACTCCCCTACTGATATTGTACATGTATGCTTTAATAGATTGATAAACTCATTTTATCTAGAACCGGCAGAAAATAGTAGAAGATTGAATCCTTTCGCCATTGTTAAAATAGTATTTATCGAAAGCTCAAATCAATCAGCATAGTATTACACACATATATATGTCAACATTATATTTCTGGTTTAATCAGCATGTGATTCCAATTAAACAATACCCATAAGACATTAGTCTTACTACTCTCAAGAAAAAGACATTTTACCTTCGATATGCAAAGTTTGTTGGGATCACTATATTAACTAATTTTATTATGTCAACATTTAAGGAGCTACTGCAGGCCATGCTGAATAACCAACTAGATCCCCAGCCACGAATGAGTGTAACGGAGGGCTGTGACATGCTGACGATGGGTCTTCAATGTTTGGTTGCCCATTTTAATTTTGTCATAAAGAATGCTGAACAGGACAAAACGTTGTTGACACCGTTACGCGCTTTAATAGAAGGGACCCAAACTATCGAAGTGAGAAAACATTTAATAGTTGTGTCATAAAAATGCAGTTGATAACCGTTATACCTGTATTAAAAGAGAAATAGCTCCTTTACTTGAGGTAGTTGTTTAACGTAACAAACATGTTTTATGTAAATGTTTAATTCCTATTAAGCCAGGGTTCTTACTGTCTTGAAAAGGCCCTTAATATTGATGTTTCTCTTGAAAAGGCCCTTAATGTTGATGTTTCTCTTGAAAAGGCCCTTAATGTTGATGTTTCTCTTGAAAAGGCCCGTAATGTTGATGTTTCTCTTGAAAAGGCCCTAATTTACATGGCTGGCCCTGAAAATCACTATCTTGCCCTAAATTACTATTTTGAAGGCACTTAATTTAGTTTGGAGACTATTTGGTTGGTTTGTAATCAAAATCTAAGTACTTTACAAGGTAATTGAGTGCCAAATAAATTCTAGAGGTTTGTTTGTAACAAATATTTAAATTGATGTGATGTTGAAGGGCAAATGATTGTGATGTGTTCATTGATTATTTTATTGACACTGTCAGCACAACAATCTTTTACTGATGCTATTGAATGTATTATATTTTATTAATAGCTATTAAATATTTTTACCTGTTTTATCAAATGAGACCGGCATTCACAAAAACTATCTGAAATAAACTTCATTGCTTAAGACAACTAAAAAGCATTAAGTTGACCTAGAATTACACTGTTGATTGGTTGTATTATCGCATGTTTCTGCAAAAAAAGCAGTGGAAAGTATACGCAGGACTAGAGGGTCATGTGCATGCATGACTTAACAAGACATGTCAGTTCACCAAGAATATTAATAAACATTAAACGGAAGAAAGGGAAAATTATTTAATTATAAAAACAAATTATAGACGAATCGGTAGATATGAGTATTTGGACACTTATCTTGATTTATTTGTTTATTTGACGGCAATACAAATCAAAAACGATCTCATTATCTCAAATGACACATACGTTTCAAATGGTAAATAAATTAACTATATTACTTTTTAGCTCACCTGAGCACACAGGTCCGTTATATTATTATAAACGAAACTTTGTAAACTTGCATTAAGACCGACACAGGTATGTGCAATACGTAACTTTTAATTCAATGACTTTCCAACAAACACTTGAGCTTTGACTGACCTCGACTAAATATGGTATACATGTATGTAACTGTATTAAACCTACTTGCAAATGTGTATCAACCGACTGCTTGAGACATTGTGACTTAAAACTCATAAATGTTCTTTAATAAGGGTTGTTTCACAGACTCATTCTGTCATATATATTGTTTTTGAAAAAAAACGTTTTACTTTTGTAGTTTATATAGGATGAATAACATTTTTTCTTTGATTGTTTGGTTAGACTTATTAAATCGATAATAATAATAACAAGAAACAATATGCTTATTATGCATAGTTTTACTTCATGTCTTTAAGAGATGGCTCCCCGACACATTTTAGCATATATCCGTCAATATAATATATACATTTTAGGCTATGTTTCTGCCGACAATGCCCCAAGATGATCTCGCAGAACATTTAGCTGCTTTGATTGCTGCTGCACCAGAAGGGGAGAATCCGGTGTTCTACCGTAGGTTTTTCGTTTGTCAACATAGTCTTATAGAATTCAAGATACTAGGTCTGTATCTGTATACCCTTACAATCGGCCACAAATTTTGCAATATATAAAGAATACTAAATAAATCATCATTCCAAAAAAAAATATGTTTTAGAATAAAAAAGTAAAAAATAAAAATAAAATCAAACATAAAATCCATTGCCGGAGCCGGGCATTGAACACAGGCCCTAAACGTAAATAAACAAAGCCGAATTTGCGGGCCACACATTTTCAACAAAATTATTTTCTCTGTTATCTATTTACATGCATGAATAACAATATTTGGCAGTAGGTTTTACTGCTTAGATAAGGATAATTATATGATGTAAACAATTCTGACCTAAAAGATAAAGGCATATTATATTCAAACGAAATGGCTCAATTTGTTTTACCTTTACTACAACAAGTATCTAGCTCATTTTTTTAGGCATTATGCATATTTGTGAACTATTCACGGCATAACTCGATCGTATATATACTACTTTGTATATAGAAGGACTCTTCTGAAGTGTTGTCAAAGCATTATTGGTCTTAAACGATAAATTGTATTAGTAACTATAACTAGTTCTAATCGGCATCAAATGCATTTTCTACTTAACATCCGTGCATAATTTTGACATGTATGACTCAGTGGATCCATAACAATGTTTTTTTTACAATTGCAAGCAGTTTAAAGCTGCTTCGTGCAATAAATTAATCTGATTTTGTCAAATTTTAAGAACATTTAAATGCCATCTTTGTTCATGGTTCGCTTTAACTTGATCGTGTATGTTTTGATGTTTTGTCTGCAACATTTTTATCATCTTTTCAGTTTATATTTTGTTTGCTACACGATATGTGTTTTAAACACAGATCATTGACATTTACTATTCATTTAAACTGGTAAGCCTGGGCATGTCAATAATCATTCTGCTGTTTAGTGTTTGTGCCACTTACTAGCCGGTGTCACTTAAGTTAAAACTTAACATACATTTAAACTTTTTCTTAAAATACTTCCTTAGCAGCCTAAATTACAGTATTAAAGTAAATTTATATTTTATATAACACAGATGTTAGTGGGAATATCAAGGTAACTGATGTTTTGTAACATTTTACAAGTTTGTGACCAGGTTTGTACCCATGCAAAGATATATGTTTTTTTGTCTTTAAATAAACTCACTTTCTGATTGCAGTTTGCCCAAATGGTCATCCATATATGATTGGTAATGTGAGTATTTTTTATAAATATTCAAAAGATAAAATTATCGAAAGTCGAGTTTAATGACTTCTACCCCGTAAAAATGCTTTAGATTTCGTACTTAGATAAAAAAACAATTTAACATTTTCGTGACTTTGTGCTGTTTTGTAAACTATATTGTTTCACAGTTTATGTGTTGATGTTAATTAAATAAGATAAAATGCTATCTATAGTGATTTCATTTTTGGGTTAATCGTATACATTTTTATATATAATGCAAGTTTATTTATGTTGACAATGCATGTGTTTTATAGTGCGGAAAACCTTGGACAACTAACAGATGTAAAGAGTGTGGTGTTGAGATTGGAGGCACAATACATAAATCACTACCAGGGAATATCAAACATACTGGGTATATAGTACTTATGCTTATGTACTTAAGTTAACATTAAACAATTATGCTTAAAAAGTTAATTTTCATCTCACCTGAGCACAGAGTGACCGGTCATTGTGCATCCCATTGTCATGCGACAGCATTTTCACTTAAACATAATTTCTCTAAACCGTTTACTGAATTTTAACCAAACTGCACTGGAAAGATAATTGTGTGGTCCCCTACCACAGTTGTCCTGCTGCATGTATACGTATGCCCCTGGGTCAGAAATTCGATTTCCAATTATTTACACATCTTAGTGTCTGAACTTATAATGTCCACATTTTATATTTTCTAAATAGCATTTTCTAGAGATACTCTACAAAAATTGCAAAATAGTGTCCCTTGGTTAAAAATGGTGCCCCCCTTGAGTCTACAAAGTTTCATTAAATTATATAGGACATTTTATGAATTATTTTGCCTTAAACTACTTGACCAACATTGGCCAACATTGACAGAAATTGTCTTTGAAAGACCCACTAGCAATATCTTAATTATAAACAGGTGGTTTAACCAGTAGGGAAAGGGATAAAACAGATTCCCAATTGCATTTTCCCAAACCTTTTTTGTCTGAAATCACATGAAGGTCATTTATCACAAGTGTTCAGACGATGCCTATTGGGTTAAAAATGGCCCCGTCCTAGGGGTTCAAAGTCAACATTGACATGTTAAGAAGGGTTTTATAAATAATGTAATCTATGTTTTCCCCTGTGAAAAGTATGCAATATTCTGAAATTCACATTGACTTCACATATTGATTACCCAAGCGTTACTTCACGTTCACACCGGCACTGACTGTTATAACCTGCGTATTGCTATAAAGACTATACATTATTATACTACACACACACACATGACTAGAAATTGCTATATAGCCTATTTATTAAATAACACGCACAAATGACTAGGAAGAGAGTTGACAATGTGCTAAAATAAGGTTCTTTATTAACAAATATTTACACCCCTATTTCCATTGCTTCAATATCCTTTACCGGACGAATGAAGTTCATTCCTCGATGAACATCGTTAACCTTATCACCGCGCAAAGGTACAAAAAACACTAATGACGTCAGGAATTCTCCGTTATGTTGCTATTTTCAGATAGCTTCTACAAGATGTAAGGCTATTCTTATAGCCTCCCCAAACAAATGTCGTATTTCTCAATACATACTTTTATTGTGTTCTAATTTTTACTCAGTTTATGTACAGTTCATTCAAAATACGTTTACAAGTATTTAACCGTTCAAAACGTGGCACAACGGTCGCAAAAACAAACCAATTTAAATGTTATGTGTCGCACTGTGACTTCATGCTTCTTTTCTGGAAGTAAACATGATGCAGCTATTTTGACAAATTCTTAAGACGTTCCTCAGTCTTTGTTAAAAACATACGGTGCGTTGTCGGTTATTAGTGATAAATCTTAACTTAAGTGGAGATGAATTGTTAAATACAGTTAAAACGTTATTAAAGCGTCGACATAACATAGTGAAATGGATTTGTACTCTTTTTAAATCGATTGGACCTCTGTCAGAATCGGCGAAATTCAAAACTAATATTGATTGTCCTAGCATGGTTGTATTCTTAAACATGTTGTTTTTAAAATATTACAACATCCATCACTGTCCAGTTTATGCAATTTTTAATATTGAACTTGGGCTGTGCTTATAACGAAAGGTAAGTTTTTGTTTACCTTTTTGTTTACCTTTTGGGGAGAACATTGGAAGAGCATAAATAGTTTGGCTACACACAACTGTGTTTTATTAAGTATTTTAGTATTGTTTCGGTTTCTTCTTTGTTTTTATTAAGAAAACTTCGTGTTTGTGCTGTAATTCTGTTGAATACAATGTTAAGCTTTTAAGACATGTTTACATTATGCTATGAAACTGTTAGGAAACATAAAACTATATTATTTGTCGTAGTAGTATTGTTTTGAGTTGCGTGAATCGGCGGACCAGTCCATCTGCAAAAAGTAGGGTAAACTGGTTTGAATTGACATTTTGAACATTCCGCTCATGGGCTGGGGGCATCAGTGGTGAGGCATCTTTCATTACCACTGATAAACAGCTTCAATAAAACCGAGGCTGCTATTCTCCTCTTGCAGGGCTTTCCCTTTTCTCAGTTGAATTTAACTTATTACAGCTGACGTTTAGTGCTTGTATGGCGGCTGTACAATGCCGTCCCGTACTACATCAGTGTGTAGTTATATTTTTTCTGGTTCTCGGATCATGGATTGTATTTATTTACATTTGAAAATGGAGTTCCGCTCATACGCTAGGGGGCAACAGTGAGGCATCTTTCATTACCGGTTGATGAAAGGCTTCATTAAAACCGAGGCTGCTATTCTCCTCATGCAGACTGTGTTTCCTGAGGGCTTCCCTTTTCTCGGTTGATCTTACCAAATTTAGTCATTTATGAATATACACCGCCAGAGCAATTTCAAAAGAAAACGCACGGTAAAGGTTTTGTATGTAATTTGTTTTGGGGATGAGTGCCCGGTTGTGTAAATTCCTGTATCACAGGTAAAAGAAAACCAACTTGTGTGGCGAAGAATTTATTATTGTTATTTAAAACTGAAAAGACACTTTTGTTCGCCACATCGGAATTAAATAATCACAAAGAACCACATTTAATTTCAGTTGTTTTAATATTCCATATAATAATAATAATGTCCAAAGAT
>Ga0224511_10000519_pt1 | contig 18845 bp, 17 predicted proteins | sample SF_May12_sed_USG_2_FD_169988 | JGI IMG/M metagenome (GOLD analysis project Ga0224511, IMG submission 169988) | Sediment microbial communities from San Francisco Bay, California, United States - SF_May12_sed_USGS_8_1 | ecosystem: Environmental > Aquatic > Marine > Sediment | place: USA...
ACAATAAAAGTCCCTGGTCAGCCGGCGCTTGAAAAACCCAATTGCCGCCAGGCCTCATAAATGACTACCGCCACGGTGTTGGACAGATTCAGGCTGCGGCTACTGGTGTGCATGGGCAGTCTTAGTCGCTGTTCTCCGGATACAGACTCGAGAATATTCTTTGGTAGTCCTCGGGTTTCCGATCCAAACACCAACATATCACCTTTCTTGAAATGAGCCGAGGTATAAACAGTTTTGGCTTTGGTGGAAAACATATATAGGTTGCCTGGGTCCACATCGGTTATGCATTCATCCAAACACGAGTACTGTTGCACTGTGGCAAAGTCATGGTAATCAAGGCCGGCGCGTCGTAACTGCTTATCATCAATGGAAAATCCTAGGGGCTTGATCAAATGCAATGCGCTGCCGGTATTGGCACACAGTCTGATAATATTGCCGGTGTTAGGGGGAATTTCCGGCTGGAATAAAACAACATGAAACATAAATTGTATTCTATTGCCAAATCTTATTTTAGGTAAAGCGGGTGCTTTTTGTGGGCAGATTTGCTGTGAAAGTATTTATAACGGAAGATGGCATCCAATCCATGACAATCTGTGCAGACAAAATTCTCGCTATTGGATACACGCAGAAAACTGTTGGTAATATCTCCTTCAATCTCTTTTTTGGAAGTTAGCATTATTTTATCTGGACTCCATTGGTGCGGCTCATGGCAGGTGGTGCAGACGATAGCGCCTTTTATGTCTGGCTTGCCATGCTGATTATAGACCGGCATAGACTCCTTGCTGGCTCTTGCAAATTTCTTTCTCATGTCAGCCGACCATACTGTCACCTTATCCGGATGAGAAGACTCACCCGGAACTTTTTGTGAAGCTGACTTGCCCGGTGCGTGACAGTTTTTGCAGTATCCTGACACCGTATCTGAGGCATCCGGTACTGGCAATGCCCATAAGGCTATTTCAGTCTTGGCGTTATGGGCGGCATGGCAGGCACCACATAACCCGGTGTCCAGGCTTTTTTCTCGCATATCATGGTCACTGTTGGCGATTATCGCTTTCTCCTTATGGCATTCAGTACACAGTGTGCTCCCACCGGCTGCTGACAGTCGGAGGAAGCTATTCAGGCCGTTACCCTCGGTTTCCGGATCCTTTCCCGAAACATCGGCTACATCGGCGGGATTCCACTGGTGTAGATCGTGACAGGTCGCGCAATCGATTTTTCCGGATTGTTTGGGTGCGCGACCCTTTTGGTTGAACAAAGGCAGGCTGGGTTCCATTCCCTGCTTTAATTCAACAGTCATGGGGTGAGTATGTCCTTGTATTTTTTTTGCCTCTGCCGATTGTCCATCGGCATGGCAATGGCTGCACATCTTTTCAACGTGACCCTTTCCGGAAGCCAAGTCATGATTCCATAGCAGGACATTTCTGGCATTATGGGGGGCATGACAGTTAGCACATACGTTACTATTTTTATCGTCCTGTTTGGATATTTTTTTTGATTTACCCGGTTTCTGAAAATCACCGCTATGTTTGGAATTCAGGATTGCAAGCTTTTCGCTGTGGCAGTTAGTGCAGAGTGTCAAGCCGTTCTTTCCGGTAATGCGCAAAAAGCTGTTATCGGCATTTCCGTCAACTTTGTTCAATTCCTTCCTCGTAAGTGACTCACCACCAGGCGACCAGTTGTGCGGGTCATGACATGTACCGCAGCCGACATTGCCATTCTCGTGTGTGTGTACACCATTACTATCATAAAGAGGAAGCGCCACGATCGGTTCTTTCCGGTTGGCTTGAGCAGAGGCATTCCATCCAGTCGGGGATACGGTTACCCCAGCCTTATTAATGGAAACAGAGACGGGATGGCTGTGCTCCCCCGTAATCTTGTCTTTCGCAAGACCGTCCTTATTGTGGCAGCCAACACAGGCCGCTGATGCGGGGTCACTTCCCTCAGTTGACTGCCTCGCCCAAAGAGCCGGCCCAAGGGCCTTATGAGCTGTGTGGCAGGCACCACAGGGCCCTGATTGTTCCGGTGTCTGTTGACTATAATTTTTTGCGTCCGGGATCATTAAACCAATATCATGTTTGGATCCCAGAACGGCTTTTTTATTCTCATGACACTGCTGACAAAGGTGTGAATCACGGTTGTGGGTTACCAGCATTTTACGATTCGAGGCGTTGTGGGCGCTATGACATGTTTCACAGATTACTGTTCTGTCTCGTCCCAGCTTCGCGCCTGCCACAATCAAGTTGTCCGGTTGTTGTAATAAGGGTTCAAACACTGGATGATTGCCCTCGGAAGGCCCTGTACCGCGATTCAGGTGACAGGCAAGACAAAGACTGGAGTTAATATTTTTGGCTCGCATGAATATGGGTGATTCTTTTTGTTGCCAGTCGACTCCATGAGCAGTATGACAGGTTCCACAATATATTTTGCCGTCGTCATTTAATGGAAACACTATTTTTCCCTTTGAGGTCGGAATCTGGACATCTCTGGATGGTTTAACTCCGACAGGATGCCCGTGGCCGGATTTCTTCCATGTTTGACGAGAGTCGAGAACAAAGCCATCATGACAGGAAAAACACATGCGCTCTGTGCTGGCGACATCCTCTTTGCCTGTTTTGGATACAGGTTTGGGGTCGTAGTCGATTAACGGTGTCACATCTGAGCGCTTGAAATCACGTAGCCACATGATATGGCAGGTAGCACATTCTCTTTGCTCTCCAACGTCCCGTGCCGCCTGGGCAGACAGGGATAGAGTAGCCAAGTGCAAGACGAGAAAGTAAATACTACTGTACTGAAAGGTCTTTAGAAAACCTGTCAGGGTTGGGTAATTGCAAAGGAACGATTTCATTTTTCCAAAGAATACACGGACACACGGTGCTCCAGCATTTCGACAGCATACAATCGCTGATCATTATCGACCGCAATGCCAGCCACACTAACGAAACGCCGAGGTTTGTCCCTTTTACCCAGCACATACAGAAAGCGGTGAGAGCTGTCGAAGACCTGGATCACATCCATGAAACTGTCACCCACGTAAACATTTCCCTCTAGATCCAACGCTACACCTTTTGGTCGAAAAAACTCACCCGACAAAATACCCCATTGGCCGACATTCACCAGAGATTCCCCTGTACTGCTAAAGACCTGGACCCGAGTATTAAGTACGTCTACTACATAGATTTGACCTTTACCGGAAATTGCCATCGTAGCAGGGTATCTAAATTTACCCTTATCGACACCTTCACCACCCCATGTTCCTAAAAGGCGGCCATCCTGGCTGTATCTGAGAATTTCATGAGTGTTGTTGATCGTTGCCAGGATTTGGTTATTGTTTGGGTTAACGGCAACATCGACAGGCATTAGAGATCGGCTGGAGCGCTCAACAGGGATTGATTTCAGCCATTGTCCCTTGGCATCAAATATTTGTATTCTGCTGTTATTTTTATCGGCAATATAAACTTGATTCGAGCCATCTATTGTAATACCAACAGGGTGTTTAAATTGTCCATTCTTTGACCCATGCTCCCCGAAAGCAAAAAGGTATTTTCCCTTTTTGTTAAAAGCGACAATGCGGTTATGACCGCTATCTACGACATATGCTACACCGTCTTTGTTAACGGCCACATCTGTTGGCAGTTCAAGCCCATTTGGAGGGGCACTATCCAGAACAAAGAGCTGGGTTACGCTTTTTGTTTTTAACCCTGCATGCAGGGGAGATAGAAAAACTAAAACCAGGGACAGAATGAAAAGAGAATTCCGGGAAAGATATTCAAACCTATTTTGTTTTTGCCGGGGTATCATATTGTTCCTTCCACCAGGATTTCGGGTCCTTGCCCATTTTATTTATTGACTTATTCTTGGTGCTATTTGGACCGGTCAGTACTTCGATAGGCGGCAGCGATTTATCACTCTTTAGAAGTGTCGGCATGTAGAAATCCTTATACTTTTCGATAAGCCCAATAATGTTCAAATTCGTTAGCTCCTGGGTGCGCTGTTTCGAAAAACCCAGGTTCTGGAAGGGAACATAACTTTTATCTTCGTCCGTGTGGCAACGACTGCAAAAACGACCTTTAACGCTCACCAGATTATGAAAGCGCTTTTTAACAGCGTCTTTATCGGCATCTGAAAGTTTGTGTTTCAGTTTTTCAAATTCCTGCATTCTGGGATCGTCAGCTGTGATTTCCAGCAACGTTTCACTGCTGCCAGACCTGTGGTAGGCGACGATCTTCGAATAATAGTCATCGGTCTCGATAAGTTCGCCAGTAACCGAATTGATATCTGTACCAAAAGGAGGCCCCTTTACCTCTTTGCCTGAGTAATTCAGCCAACGAAGCGATAATTCCTGTTCAGGGATCTTCCTTGTGTCAGTATGGCAGGTCATACAACCTACGAACTGTGTATGCATATTCAGCATCGTACGTACCATGGGTTCCTTGGAATGAGGGAAGTCTCCATGACAGGAAAAACAAATATTTTTCTTCCCTTGAACAGGTAAAAACTGATCCGGGAGGTTATGGAAATGTCTAATACGTTCCACTGAGCGTTGTTCTGCTAATTCCGACATTAACAAGGGCTCTTTGGTTTCCGGCTTTATCCCAAGACTTTCCACCAGGGTGATTGTGAGTTCAAAAATCAGGCTCAGGATAATACATACCAATATGGTGGCCGTAACAAAGGCTATGCCTGGGTGATTTCTGCGCATGCCCGTTATACTGAACGGGTCATCAGTAAACCCGCCGGGCAACTTGGCCTTATGGTCAATAACGATCATAATGGCTACGCCAAGCAGGAAGAACAGCAATACTGCTGCAACTACCAAAACTGTACTAACCGTTGCGCTGTCATGCATTACTGTTTCTCCAATATGCTCATGACATAAATCTCATTCAGTCGCGTAAAGCCAAATGGTATAAATACCGAATATCGTCCAGGCAAATACAAATAACAGAGAGCTATAAGCTATGATCTTCTGCAATGTTGTCATAGGTTCAATCATGATAACCCCGCAGTGTCCGTGACCGGTTTGACATCATCGTTCTGAGTAACCAGTAGTTCCCGGCTTTCCAGCATGTCTCTTAACAACGCGCGCTCCCTGGGTATTTCCACCAAATTCCGAAGATATTCGAGGAAATGCTCTTCAATCTGATGTTCCCGGGTAATCTTCCCGGTAAGAAAAGTCCATTGCATAGGAAACCTTCCCGGGGCAAGGTGGACGTTGTACCAATGCCAGAAGGCGATTACCAGAAGCGCGAGTAATGCCTCATGTGGATGAGACAGTCGCATTAGCTCCTGAAAATATGAGGTCAAAGATCCGGGTAGAATTGCTGCCCAGAATTCGGGAAACAAAAATGTCGATCCTGAAATTATCATTACCATGTTGCCAAACGCTGCGGCAAAATAGTGTATTTTCTGTTTATACATAAACTTGTCCATCTCTGGTCGCTGCGTTCGTTTCCCGGCAAAATAAAGCACGTCTTCATTAAAATCACGAACATCTTTCCATAAAGGGATGACTGTACGCCGAATGTCAAATCGCCCTCTTTTTAATTGCCAAAGAGCGCCGAAAGTGATGGTGAACAAATGATATATCATGGAAAAGATCATTATGGACGCCAATGTTCGGTGGATGATTCGCGTGATTTCTACTCCGCCTAAAATTGAATTGAATGGTTGCGCCCAAAACGCCTCACCGAAATGAATTGGCAACCCGGTAAATGCTAGAGTAAGAAATGTCACAAATGTGAGCATGTGCTGAATACGAATATGAATGGAGTAGCGCGGCAGATCCCCAATTGGATTGGATACCACATTTTTGTATAGAAGTACCCGGTCATCGGGTAGCCCGGCGATGAGTTGTAATACCTCCTCACGCTCATCATCGGTAATTTTGTTCTGGCGCATTGATGTTTCCAGAACATTTTTTGCCTCATCGGACAAAATCATTTCTTTCTCCCACTGTTATATGTGAATCCAAGTATCATTTAAACAACGCGGTCTCGCCCATGCTTACTTTTTCTCCTCCATGTGCTGCCGAATTTAAGTCTCCAGGCAGCGCCATCCCTTTTTCTGCCGAATGTCTCGAAAAGAGATATGCCAACCAGTCCTGCTATTACAATTTCGCTGACAAAGTTATAAATAGTCTCCGCGTAATAGCGAAACGGATTATCGCCTCGATGACTGGTTGGGTGGGGGTCGATGTTAACGAAGTTTTCGTCAGCATGGACATGGCATTGTTGGCATGTTTCAAGTTTGTTGTCTTTATGAACCGGTGACAGCGGATCACGCGAGGGCCGTATTTCATGGACGCTGCGGAAATAATTCTTTTCCTGTGCATGGCAATTGAGGCAATTGGCAGTTTTTTTGAACCCGTACTGGGTCAGTTTTCCATGAAAACTCTCTTTATATGAGGTCACAGCCACGGAAAATTTCTTACCCAAATCACGGTTCTCCGCTTTTGCCAAATCAACATGCTTTTCAACCAGTTCTTTATTTCCATGGCAAGAGGAACATAGGTGCACTATCTCCTCCGAAGTTCTTCGTACTTCACGAATTCGCCTGCTGGTATGGTTATACCATCGTTCAGCAAATTTTCTGTCTTCATGACAAACAACGCAACGATCAACTATATGTTTCGGTGGAGCTGCTTCAGCCGGATTATACAGCGGGTTGCTATGGCAGGTAATACAGTAGGGTTTATCGGCGTCAGGGCCCTCTGCCGCTTTTGATCGGCCATGAATACTTTGCTTGTAGGCGTCATAGATTACTTTATGACTGAATTGTTTTCCTGTTGCCGGGTTCTTGATTGAGTGGCACTCACTGTTACAGGTAACGCCTTCCTTGACTGGCTTGTGAGGCAGTTCCTTGATGTAGGAATGGCAGTCTCCGCAGGGGACATTCCGGTGCACAGTGCGTTGGTATACATTTGGCATGACATAATATAAGCGCTTTACCCCGTCATCAGTGATACGACCCATCATGGGGTATTTATGACACATCAGGCACCCCTCATCATCCTCAAATGAGAAGGCATTATTGAAGGCCCCGCTGGCCAGTAATAGACCCATACCCAATAGCAGGTATCTGGTTGTCGTGAGTAGGCAGCTAGTTGTTTTGGTATATTTCATAATCCGCCCATGAAATATGTTCATTTGGTATGACAACTGGTACAAATGGCTTGCAGGCGCAAGCGGTGATTGCTGTCCGCTCCTTTTGCGAGAGCGGCGGTTTTTATGATACCCGCTTCATGGGGATTATGACATGTCCCACAAAAAATCTTGCCGGTGCCTGGTTCCATAGGAAGCGTCACCTTAAGTTCTTTTTGCTTTATAGCCATATATTCGAGCATTTTTTGGGAAGGAGCAACCAGATGATCGGGCGATCCTCCACGTCCAGTAAAGGTGTGACCGCCGCCAGGGTGCGGTTTCCAGGGATGACATCCTGTGCACATGGACGAAAGATCGGGCCCGAAATTAAAAGCCAAGTTATCAATACTTTTCACCTGTTGAAGTTCGTTGTGGTTGCTATGGCATATCGGGCAGCTTTCAGTTTTTACTTTGCCTTTATTATCGATCTGATCATGCGGGTTCAGGTGCGCGTATTTTTCCTTGTTATGGCATTGGAAGCATATTGCAATACGAGGCTCATAGGGACCGCCGCGAAGAAAGATGGGATTCAGCGCCCGCTCCTTTCTGCGTTCTTCCCGGCAAGTCATGGGTAGGTCATGACAACTAACGCAGCTTACCAGGCCTTTTGTGCGCGAAAGGGTTACCTTGAAGGATGGAGACATTTTTTTAATCATTTCTTTCGCGGGCTTCATATTTACCGGGTGGATATAGCTATGAGATGAGATGCTGCTATGACAATTACTGCATAGTGTGTTGATATCCTTGACCTGGAGATTCAGGTTGTCTTTCCGGGCCTTGTCTTTGTGACAAGTATTGCATTGGTCCTTTTGCCAGTGCGGGTTGGGAATATCCGCTTTCGTTAGTTTTGATTGTGACAATAGCCTGGGCACATCCTGGGATTTGAGGGCAAGTTGCACAGGCCTCTTCCCAATATGCGGATCGCTGGCTAATGTGGTTAGGCTGTTTGTCATTGTTAGTATGGCCGTTAGCAAAAGAATTCGAAGCGAAAATCGGTTAGGGATAAAACCAAGGTGGCTTGCCCGGTAGAGCGGCGAACCCTCAGGAACTGTTTTGGGTTGAATCATGCCTGAATTACTCCGATTGCCACCGAGATTTCGATTTCGTTTTTCGTTGTTCCCAAACGCTACCTTTGCCCTAATTGCCCTAATATTCAATGATCTATGTCAATATTTTGCGGGCTTTATTTGGGGCACGCGTTTCCAGGCTGGCGACGCTCAACCGAGCTGCGATTTGGCCTCTCGCTGACTCAATAAGCTGTTGAATCATATAGGAGAGTCCGGGATGGGCCTATTCTGGTTAAAAGTGCACTAAAATACTACACAATTGAGTGTTGTAATCTGGTCTATAACATAGTAATGATTCGGTCAATTTTTCTTACTAGGGATTAAAGTGGTGAGGTTTTATGGTCTCCTGTGTTTGCCAAAATGATGATTGTCTCCTTTGCGAGGCCCATTTGTATTCCGGGTTGAGCCCGGAGCATGTGTGCGATATCCGCGGGAAGATTGCCAAGAATTACTATGATGAGGGAGATATTATTTTCCAGCAGGGGCAGGAGGGCGACTATCTGCATATAGTTAGAGAAGGCATGGTCAAACTCAGTCTTTCCGATGCGGATGGGAATGAGCAAATTGTCGGTTTATGTCTGGCGGGGCATGTGGTTGGATTCGATGTCCTGGGCGACAGTAAACATACCTATACGGCGGAAGCGTTGACACCTGTTATGACATGCACCATCCGGCAGCCGGACATGACAAAGGTATTTGCAGAGAATCCCATCGTTGCCCAGAAAACCATCCGGATGCTGAACCAGGAATTAGCATTTGCCCAAAATTTGATTCACATGTTGGGGCAAAAGTCATCTGAAGAGAAGGTTGCTTTGTTTATTTTGTCATTGATCCCTCGTATTACCCAAACTCAGCTCCCTATAAAGTTGTTGTTACCCTTGTCGCGTAAAGAAATGGCCCAGTTCCTCGGTTTGACTGTAGAGACCGTCAGTCGCCTGATCTCGGATTTCAAGAGAAGAGGTATTATTGAAACACCACGCGGTGAGCTTCATATCCTCAATATCAAACCCCTTAAACAGATTGCCGGTATTGACTCTGTATCCGTAACTGATGGGTTGAAGAGCATGGTGCTCAATCAACAGGCCGCCATTTAGCCGGTTGCTGATTGAGTATTTAGGCTCTGGCGAGCACCCATACCTCGCAGTATTTTACCCCTGCTTTTTTTAGGCAGGTCGCAATGGCTGATACGGTGCTACCTGTAGTCATGACATCATCCACAACGGCTACCCGTTTTCCCCGCAATCTGGTTGCATCAGCCTTGAAGGCGCCTTGTACATTCTTTCTACGGTGTTTAAAGGAAAGTTCTGTTTGTGGAGGCGTGTCGATAGCACGCTTGAGAGCATGGCGGTCAATGGTCAGGTTCAGGTGCCGGGCCAATGGCTTAGCCAACTCAAGCGACTGATTGAAGCCTCGTTGGCGCAGCCGCCTGCGGTGCAGGGGAACCGGAAGCAAAAGCTCTACAGTCGGTCTGTCAATCTGCGAGGACAGGGTATTTGCCCAAAGATTACCCAACATACGAGCATTGGGCAGCTGGCGTTGATATTTAAGGCGATGGATAAGTTGATCAACGGGAAATTGATAGGGAAACAGGGTGCGAACCAGATGGTAGTCCGGGGGGTGAGCCTGGCAGACCCCGCACACCAAGTCCAATTGTTGGGCAAGATTCAGCGTATTGGCACAGCGTCGGCAGCGTGAGTCATGATTGCCGCCACCAATATAAGGAAGAAGCTTCTGGCAGGAGAGACATAAATCCTGCATTAGTGGCAGCGGTTCTGAACAAAAAGTACAGCGATTCCAGTACAAGAATTGCCTATATATTAATCTATTGTAAACCAATGTCACTGATCCATGTTGACAGATACCAGGGAGCCGTTAAACTGCTGCCTCTTAATTTCCTCCAGCATGTATACCTTGACTCCGTTGCCGTTGGCGAGCGCTATTTTTTCCAAATGACTAATTTACAGCAACGATTGGCCCATCGGCAGCAACAACACCTGTTCCGTGACCGTCAGACGAGCGAAGCCGGGCAGGGTGTTTATATAAGGATAGGGTCCCAATCGTTTCTAAATTTTAGTAGCAATGACTATCTCGGTTTGGCCGCTGATCCCCGGGTGAGCTCCGCCTGCCAAAAAGGCATGGAAAGGTACGGCGTTGGTGCTGGGGCGTCACACCTTATTACTGGCCACACGGCGGCCCATCATCACTTGGAAGAGGAGCTGGCGCAATTTGTTGGCGCTGAAAGGGCATTATTGTTTTCTACCGGCTATATGGCGAATCTGGCCGTTGCCTCGGTACTGTTGGGGCGGAAGGACATATTATTTGAAGATAAATTAAATCATGCCTCGTTGCTGGACGGCGCCAGACTGTCGGCAGCTACTATCAAACGCTACCCCCATAGTGATACCGCGAGGCTGGCATCATTGCTGGAGACCGCGCCGTCTTCTTGTCAAAAAATGATCATGAGTGATGGCGTCTTTAGCATGGATGGTGATCTGGCGCCTGTGACCGAATTGAACAGTATGGCGTCACGTTTTAATGCCTGGTTATTGATCGATGATGCTCACGGTCTGGGAGTTGTGGGGGCTACCGGTGGTGGTTCCTATGAATTATCAGGGCTCAAGGTGTCCGGCAACAGGATATTAATGGGTACGTTAGGTAAAGCCTTAGGAACCTTCGGTGCTTTTGTTGCCGGCGATAGCGACATTATCGAGCTGCTGATACAGGAAGCACGCACCTACATCTATACCACCGCCTTACCTCCATGCCTGGCCGAAGCAACTCGTGAGAGTCTGCGCATCGTTCGTCAGGAACCCGAAAAGCGAGACCATCTACAGAAACTGATTACTGCTTTTCGTCGTGGCGCTGAAGAACTGGGGCTGAGTCTTATGTCTTCAGAAACAGCCATTCAACCTATGGTGTTGGGTGACAGTGAACGCGCTTTGCAAGCCAGTAACAGTTTGCGATCCAAGGGTATTCTGGTTAGTGCCATTCGTCCACCGACTGTGCCGGTGGGGACAGCGCGTCTGCGCATAACGTTGTCTGCGCTGCATGATATGTCTCATGTAGCGAAACTTCTGGAAGCATTGGCAGAAATACCGACGTCATGACGATTTTTTTTGAGCAGCATGGCAGTGGTAACGATATTGTCCTGATTCATGGCTGGGGCATGAATGGCCACGTATGGCAGCCCATCATTGATGTTATGGCACGCCATTATCGTGTAACGGTGATTGATTTTCCCGGGCATGGGCGTAGTCGGGATTATTCAGGCAGTTACAGTTTGCGGACTGTTGCCGAGCAGATCGCCCAGGTTGCGCCACCGCAAGCCACATGGGTGGGTTGGTCCCTGGGTGGTATTGTAAGTATGGAGGCTGCGTTGGCCTGGCCTGATGCAGTCAAAGGTCTTGTTCTGGTCGGCACTACGCCCAAATTTGTACAGTCGACAGACTGGCAGGATGGAATGCCCCCGGAGTTGTTGAATAGTTTTTCCGGGGATTTGAGTAGTAATTATAAGCAGACATTGACTCGATTCTTGAGTCTGCAGTTGGGGGATGACCGGGAGTTCCGTCAAATTGCAAAAGTCCTGCGCCAGCAGATTTTCCAGTATGATGCGCCAGACCAGAAGGCATTGTTGGGTGGATTGAAGCTGCTAAAAGAGTCTGATTTGCGAGCACGGTTAATCCAGATAACGCAACCGTCATTGGTGGTTCACGGTGACAGAGATCGCGTTGTACCGGAGGGGGCGGCTCGCTATTTGGCGGATAAGATTCCTGATAGTGGCTTGCAAATTTTTTCCGGTGTTGGACATATCCCATTTTTGGCGCAGCCCAAGAAATTCATGAGTCATGTGGATGAATTTTTTCAAACCCGGGTAATGGCTAATGTATAGCTTGAGTAAACGCGCCCTTCGTCGGAGCTTTGAACGTGCCGCTCACGGGTATGATCACTCGGCAGCACTGCAGCGAGAGGTGGGTGACCGGCTTTTGGACAGGCTGGCATTGATTAAAACATTTTCTCCCCAGATCATCGCTGACCTGGGGTGCGGAACAGGGTATTGCCTGAATCGATTGCACAAGTTGTATCCTGAGGCATCGCAGGTCGGTGTTGATATTGCTTTATCGATGCTTGAAGTGGCGGCATCCGTGCCCGGTGATACATGTCATAGGAGTCTGCTGTGTGCCGATACAGAGGTTTTGCCATTACAGGATGGTTCCGTCGATTTGCTTGTTTCCAATTTGACACTGCAATGGTGTAACCCCGTTGAAATGTTTAGCGAGTGTTATCGTGTCTTGCGCCCGGGTGGCCTGCTGTTATTCACAACCTTTGGTCCGGATACATTAAAGGAGTTAAAGCAGGCCTGGGCCACAATAGACCCCAATCCCCACGTACATGAATTTATCGATATGCATCACATCGGTGATTTTTTGGTGCAGGGTCAGTTTTCTGATCCCGTGGTCGATGCAGAGATATTAACGCTTACCTATGAAAGTGTGCCGGCAATGTTGAGGGATCTAAAGGGCATTGGCGCAACCAATGCGATACATCAGCGACAACGTGGGCTTATGGGTAAGAACAGGTACAGGGAGTTTTCTCTTGCCTATGAAAAACTGGCGTTGGGGGACAGGATACCCGCGACCTATGAAGTCATTTATGGCCATGCCTGGCGACTGGCAGGTCAGGATACGGCGAAAGATCAAGCAGGAGTGAGTGTCGTTCCTGTTAGTGCAGTTGGCAGATACCGGCCGTGAGCGACCGTAAAAAACCGGCCTGGTTCATTACGGGAACCGATACAGGCGTGGGCAAGACACTGGTTGCCGCCGGGCTCATGCGAGCATTGCACAAAGAAGGACTGACCGTTGCTGGCATGAAGCCCGTCGCATCAGGTGCATTTGTTACCAATGCCGGATTGCGCAATGCCGATGCCAAAATGCTTAGGGACGTGGCCGATATAAAATGTAATTATGAAACAGTAAATCCATATGTCTTTGAGCCGCCCATTGCCCCTCATATTGCAGCAGAGCTTGCCGGTGTTTTTGTTGACCCGGAAAGAATACGGCAGGAATTTCAAACACTGGTAGGCCAGTCGGATTGTGTCGTGGTCGAGGGGGTAGGGGGCTGGCTGGTTCCATTGGCGCCACATTTTACCCTCGCGGATCTTGTGGTTGAGCTAGACCTACCTGTCATTATGGTCGTGGGCATGCGCCTTGGTTGTATCAATCATGCATTACTGACAGCGGAGGCCATTATTCAGCGCGGTCTGGTTCTGTCAGGCTGGGTAGCCAATCAGATTGATCCTCACTTTTCCTGTTTGAGCGAAAATCTTTCGGCATTGGAACGGCGGATACCCGCCCCTTGTATCGGGGTATTACCCTATATACGGGGCGATTCCCGGAATCCTGAGCAAATTGCCGGCAAAATTAATATTCGACCCCTGCGTTGGGAATAATTGGTTGATCAGGGTATTCGCTGGTTATTTTAATTTTTTATATCCCCATTGCCCCTTAATTTTGATCTAGATCATGTTGCCTAAAACAAAAATAAGGCAGGCAGTTGCAGCCCCTGGGTTCATTATGATAGTTTCGCCCGCGATCTTTTGATGTATGTCAAAAAATCCGGGAATTACCGACTTGTTTGGTAGGTTGTTAGGAGGAAGCAATCTCTGAGGCCAAACAGTGAGGCGATTCATCGGGCATGAAGATTAAGAATCCGTGGGGGGTGGTAGTTGTTCCACCATCCAACACAAAAATAAAACAAGTTAATTTTTTTTAGAACCCCGGGAGATAAGCATGTCCATAAGTTCCCTGCATAGCCTCAAGGGCGTTTTTCAACGCCTGGGTTTGATACTGGCAGCAACGTTTGTGCCTGGTATCGCTGCAGCTGAGTATGCGTTAAATTTTCAGCGCCCTGTTACCGAAATCGCCGGTGACTTGCTCGAACTGCATAATCTCATCACGCTGATTGTAACGGTGATTATGATCATCGTTTTTTGTGTGATGTTTTATTCTATATTGATGCACCGTAAGAGTCGGGGTCATCAGGCCGCCACTTTCCATGATAATTCCACATTGGAAGTGATTTGGACCGTGGTCCCGTTTTTGATTCTAGTGGCGATGGCTATTCCTTCTACAGCGACCCTGTTGAAGATGGATGATACCAGTGGCTCGGAGATGACCGTGAAAATCACGGGATATCAATGGAAATGGAAATATGACTATCTGGATCAGGATGTCAGCTTCTTTAGCTCGCTTTCCACCCCGCAGGATCAAATCAACAACAAGGCCGATAAGGGCGAGAATTATCTTCTTGAAGTGGATAATCCTATCGTATTACCAGTGGGTAAAAAGATCCGCTTTCTGGTGACTGCGAATGACGTGATCCACGCTTGGTGGGTACCGCAACTGGGTGTCAAGAAAGATGCTATCCCGGGGTATGTTAACGAAATCTGGACCAAGATTGACGAACCCGGTACTTACCGTGGCCAGTGCGCTGAGCTTTGCGGGAAGGACCACGGATTTATGCCCATTGTGGTTCAGGCTGTGAGCGAAGACGAATTCAATAAGTGGGCTAGTGTGCAGAAAGACAAGATGGTCGCCGCCCAGGCGGGTGCTGGTAAGACTTGGACAAAGTCTGATTTGGTTGCCCGCGGTGAAAAGGTTTACGGACAGTCTTGTGCAGCTTGTCATGGGCCTAGCGGTGCCGGCGTACCGGGTGTATTCCCGGCTATGACCGGAAGCAAGATCGCAACCGGACCCGTGGCAGATCACCTGAATATTGTTATGAACGGAAAAGCTGGTACAGCGATGACTGCATACAAGGGCCAGCTTAATGATGTTGATCTGGCTGCTGTCATTACCTTCGAGCGCAATGGTCTCGGAAATAATACCGGCGATGTTGTCCAACCTTCCCAGGTTAAAGCCCTGCGATAAGAATTCAGGTTTAGAGGAGACTAATTATGTCAGCACATGATTCACACCCAACCGGTTTAAGTCGCTGGTTGTTTACCACAAACCATAAAGATATCGGTACCTTGTATTTGTGGTTCTCTTTCACCATGTTTTTGGTCGGCGGCGCCATGGCCATGATTATTCGCGCAGAGTTATGGCAGCCGGGATTGCAACTGGTTGAGCCTCATTTCTTTAACCAGATGACCACGGTTCATGCCTTGGTAATGGTGTTTGGTGCGGTTATGCCGGCATTTACCGGTTTGGCCAATTGGCAATTGCCTTTGATGATTGGTGCACCGGATATGGCGCTACCTCGTTTGAACAATTGGAGTTTCTGGTTGTTGCCTTTTGCAGCGACTCTACTGGTATTGTCGCTATTTATGCCTGGTGGCGGTCCTGCAGCAGGCTGGACACTTTACCCCCCGCTGACAGTGCAGGGTGGCATGGGAATGGATTTCACTATTTTGGCGGTACATATTCTGGGTATGTCCTCGATTCTTGGCTCAATTAATATTATTGCTACCATCCTGAATATGCGCGCCCCCGGCATGACGCTGATGAAAATGCCATTGTTTGTCTGGACCTGGTTGATTACAGCGTTCCTGTTGCTTGCTTCTATTCCGGTATTGGCAGGCGCGGTAACGATGTTGCTGACCGACCGTCATTTCGGTACTCATTTCTTTGATGCGGCGGGCGGCGGTGATCCTGTTATGTTCCAGCACATCTTCTGGTTCTTTGGTCACCCGGAAGTGTACATCCTGGTTCTGCCGGCTTTCGGTGTATTTTCCCAGATTATACCGACCTTTGCCCGCAAGCCGCTTTTCGGTTATACCTCCATGGTGTTTGCAACTGCCACCATTGCGTTCCTGTCATTTATCGTCTGGGCGCATCACATGTATACAGTAGGCATGCCCATGGCCGGTGAGTTGTTCTTTATGTATTCCACCATGCTGATTGCTGTGCCGACCGGCGTGAAAATCTTTAACTGGATGGCCACCATGTGGCGCGGTTCAATGACATTTGAAACACCCATGCTCTACGCTATTGCCGGTGTTTTTCTGTTTGCTGTAGGTGGTGTTACCGGACTGATGCTGTCTATTACACCGGCAGACTTCCAATATCATGATACCTATTTTGTGGTAGCGCATTTCCACTACACAATTTTTGCGGGATCGGTATTGGCGCTCATGGGTGCCGCCTATTACTGGATACCCAAGTGGACAGGTCATATGTATAACGAAACGTTGGGCAAGACCCATTTTTGGTTGACCATGATAGGGTTTAATCTGACTTTCTTTCCTCAGCACTTCCTGGGTCTGGCAGGTATGCCGCGCCGTATTCCTGACTATGCGTTACAGTTTACGGAGTTTAATCAGTGGTCTTCAGTCGGGGCGTTTATTTTGGGTGCCGCCCAGTTGTTATGGCTGTACATACTGATCAAGACTGTCAAGGGTGGTGAGAAGGCGACCGACAAGGTGTGGGAAGGTGCAGAAGGACTGGAATGGACCGTACCTTCGCCGGCTCCGTACCATACTTTTTCGACACCGCCTCAAGTACGTTAACTCTTGAGAAGTTATGGAACCCGGGTTTATCGCCCGGGTTCTTTGGAGCAGATAAATGCAGGCAAACAACATGCCCGAAACATCAGAGCAGCGAAAAAGAGTTATAATAACGGCCCTGATTTTAGCCGCGGTCGCTCTAGCATTTTTTATTTCGGCATTTTTTAAGACCTGGGCATGACGTCAGACAAGACCCAAAAGGCCAATAACCGCACTTTGGCTATATTGGCTACTGTTGCGCTCCTGATGTTTGGCTTTGGGTATGCGTTAGTGCCACTTTATGACTTGATTTGTGATGTAACCGGGTTAAATGGCAAAACAGGGCGCACTGACGTAGCGAGCGCTGAGGCCCAGAACGTTGATGCGACCCGGAGAGTAAAAGTTGAATTTACTGGCCATACCGATAGCGGCTTGCCGTGGGACTTCAGGCCATTGGTTAAAAAAATGGAAGTGACTCCGGGCAAGCTGACGCTGGTTAAATACTATGCCCGGAACACTGGGGCTGAAGCCATTACCGGTCAGGCGGTTCCCAGTGTCGCGCCGAACAAGGCCGCGACCTATTTCAAGAAGGTGGAGTGTTTCTGTTTTTCTGAACAAACACTTCAACCGGGGGAAGAAAAAGAAATGCCGGTGCGCTTCATTGTTGATGCGCGCCTGGCCCAGGAAGTGGATACCATTACCTTGTCGTATGCGTTTTTTAATACAGACAAGGTATCGGCTAGGAAATACGGTGGTAAGGAGATGGCGCCAAACCATGAACATGATCACCATGCTAAGGCACATGAGGCATCGTCTGATGTGCCACCCATTAATAATATGTAAAACGATATAGGGGAAGACTATGTCTGCAGCAAAAGGTAGTTATTATTTACCCGAACCAAGTCCGTGGCCGGTGATTACCTCTGTCGGGGTTTTTGTGCTGGCTTTGGGATTTATCCTTTTTATGAACAGCATCAGTGCCGGATCCTGGCTCATGATTGGCGGTGCCGCGATTATCGTGATCCTGTCCGCTAAATGGTTTGGTCAGGTGATAGGAGAAAGTGAGGCAGGCACTTTCAACGATCAGGTGGATATGTCTTTTCGTATGGGCATGGGCTGGTTTATTTTCTCTGAAGTCATGTTTTTTGCTGCTTTTTTTGGCGCGTTATTTTATGTGCGTCAACTGGCTGTGCCATGGCTTGCAGAAAACGAGTTATTGTGGCCAGGTTATGAAGGCGGTTGGCCAACAGCCGGTCCGAAGGGCGCTGAAGTGATTGCTGCCGACAGCCAGCCAGGACCTAATCAGTTTTCCCCCATGGGTGCCTGGGGCATTCCCGCGTTGAATACCTTAATTCTGCTGACCTCCGGTTTTACCGTTACTATGGCTCACTGGGGTTTGAAAAAAGATAATCGTGGACAACTGGTTGTCTGGCTATTTTTAACCATTGCTCTAGGTATTACCTTCCTGGCGTTTCAGGCCTACGAGTATTCCCATGCCTATACGCAGATGGGCTTAACTCTGGGTACCGGTGTTTACGGTGCAACATTTTTTATGTTGACTGGCTTTCATGGGTTTCATGTAACCATGGGCACCATTATGTTGATTGTAATCTGGCTGCGCAGTATCAAGGGCCACTTTACTCCTAAACATCATTTTGGTTTCGAAGGTGTTGCCTGGTATTGGCACTTTGTAGACGTTGTCTGGTTGGGTCTTTTTGTATTTGTTTATTGGTTAGTTTGATTAAATACGATTTAAGCAAAAAAGGCGTTGCCTGGGCAACGCCTTTTTTGTCATAAGATACTGATCCTGCTTTTAGCTGTGCTGCGGAGGAATAATCCCAAAGTAGTAGCCCGCCATCAGCATTAAAAACAATAATATGGAAAGCCCAATTCGAAATGACAAGGCTTTTACCATGCGATCGCTCTGGCTTTTATCCTTAAACATAAATAGCAGCGCCGAAAACAGGCTGCCAACTATCAAAAGCAGCATAACAATAATAACTATTTTCACCATGATTTTTACCGTTAAGGTGGTTGGTTCGTGTAGTATACCTTTTAAATAGTCGTGATGCAGTGGTGGTAAGCAATATGTCCCAGGTTCGTATCTAAATGAAATTGGCCCCTATGTTGGCAGCGATTTTGATATTGCCCGTATTG
>Ga0224511_10000520_pt1 | contig 18833 bp, 18 predicted proteins | sample SF_May12_sed_USG_2_FD_169988 | JGI IMG/M metagenome (GOLD analysis project Ga0224511, IMG submission 169988) | Sediment microbial communities from San Francisco Bay, California, United States - SF_May12_sed_USGS_8_1 | ecosystem: Environmental > Aquatic > Marine > Sediment | place: USA...
AGCCGAGAGCTTATGGTGTGTACAGTAAACCTTATGTTAGTTACATACCTATCTTACGAAATGCAATGCTAGTTGAATGGCCAAACAAAGCGACATCTTTTAACCAATGGCTCCCTTCTTCAGTTCCCATCACGAACCCTGTAAAAACACAATAAGGACAGTGCCATCGTCTGTAACCCACTCATCCACTCCAACTTAATTATTCGCAGGCCATCCATTCTTGCCATATCAGAGGAATACTTGTGGGTTTTCTGATATTTAATAGTCACTTACACCACCAAGTGATCCCAGTTTTTTTACATGTGGATTATCAGCTCATATTTTTTCATACATATAGATTTGGGACAAAAAATCTGTGTCCACTTTTGAAATGTTTCAAATATCTAAAGAGTTAGTAATGACCTATTTCTCATACACAGGTGAAACATTGTTATGAAGATATGGATTGGCAGTTGCCAATCTCAAGGTCAGTCAAACTGATTCGCTTGCAATATACCACAAATAGACGTAAATTACCGAGGAATCGTTACAATTATATCATGAGTTGTATTTCATTTAAGTCAAAGAACACAAAACTCAAGGTTAGTGTACATCCAGTTTCTGGAGTTATTTTTCATAAAATTGACAGCCGAATCCCATTAAAACTGCTCCATTTTGATTGTGTCACAACTCGGGGAGACTGTTCTTGCATCAGCCTTGTACTTGCCTCAAGGGCTGGATTATCAACAAACAGCAGGGCAACACATACCTGGCCGATCAATGGCTCCGGCTACCACAGTCACACCACTCTTTCCAATATCATATTGAACCACGGCATATCCACAGAAACCATACAACTTGTCATCCAAATGCGGTCTTTTTATCAAGCTGGTGAGATTGCAAGGAACATATTGGTAGGTTCCCGAGTTGGTCCATGTCTGCACCGGTGTCTCAGCAACTACTTTGTTCTCATTAACACGGGCATTGTTATAATTTAACCCAGAAACTGACTGCAAATGTGAGATAACCAGGGTTCTGTAAAATCAAAAAGTTAAGTTGAAATAAATATGTGTTTTACGCAGTCCCAATCCAAGCAAACGCACTCAGTAAACAGCATGCATCTCTGCAGTGTTCATCAACCTGCCCATGAGCATGATGTCTATAATAGGCACATATCTAATATGTATAATAATTAATATTGTTTATTATAATACCTATCGAGACCGACATATACAATGAATGAAGTAAATAAGCTCGCAATTGAAACATTCCGGTTTCATTGAAGTTAACTTCTTGTTGACGCAGATTAGAACTTTATATTATATCCTTTCTTTTGTAAGAAAAAAATCAATTTGAAGAAAACCATCATCTTATTATAATCTTTAATAGTCCTAAGAGTAGAAGATATCTTGTACTCATAGTGATAGTAAGAGTAGCATGGTAAGCATGATTGAAACTAATATTTGTCAATGGAGTGTACATGTACTTACAGAAGAAGTATATATCTTATCCAGGTTATTGGTTTTTCCCGCATTATGCCTCATCAAGCTACCGCAAAACTGGTTGAGATGCAAAGTAACTAGTTCTGTGTTTTGAGTACAATGCGATGTATTGCATATGGAAGATTAATGAAATTCCAACCTTCAGAAGTATACACTGATGACCTTGCCAGTGCTAAGACCATTTTTGTACTATTGTAGCTGTTTCGCTTTTGCACATTAGAACTGTATGTGTAGTGCGGTGTTCTTTACTGTTTTTGGCAACACAGGCGCATGCTATAGGTCAGTGTGCCCATCTACTACGCCACTACCAGTTACCATGTAGTAAGGCTGGATAAAAATCAAATTTACTTGCTGTTTAAATAAATGATCTGCTAACAGTAAGTCTAGGAGAATACACGAAAATTCATAAAGAATGCATCCACAAGGTAACAGTGAACTCATTATCGACATTATTATTTAGAAAAATGAGTATGTCAGTTTTAGCTAAAAAGTATTAAAACTTTGTGTATTAAACTATAGAATATTTATGCACAAATTGTAAGGGTTTTACCCTATCACACGCATTTTGGTATAATAAACACCAGGTTATATCTGTATATGTTGCTGTAGCATAGAGAAAAAGAGCTGCTAGACTAGCCGACTTTCCGTTCAACTATAATCACTACAGCCACGCGAAGGAGTTCACATTCAACCATGGAGTTGTCTTCTCTTTTTTCTGACCAGCCAAAACGCTGGTAAATTAGGGTTCTGAACCAGAATATAACAATTTAGCTAGTAAGTTACTGACCAAAGCGTATGATTACAGTTGATTTCCTCTCAGGCGGAAAATCAGCTTTATACTGACAGGGAAGGGTAATTCGATGGGTCATCTAGAAATATAATATGAGGTTTATGGCTAGAAAAATACGCCAACTATACATGAACATCATCCAAACAGCCGTACCTGCAGTTAACCAATCAATCCATGCTACATAATTTGTGCATATATATGTTGCATAAAATATAGAACCTTTTCTAAAGGCTATATCATAGACTCGTAGGTTATAAAATGCATCTTTAGGGTCTATACTAGACCGACTTCTCAAGTAGCTCATGTTTCTGATCAGAATCCGGTGATAGTTCATCATCAGAACCAAAAGCTGGCTCAAACCTACAGAACGCATATATTGGTATTAACATAAACACATATATGACATGTCTTTGGTGCTATCATAGACACACACTCACACGCACACGAACACCATTTTGCTCTAGTTTATTCCATTTCCTGGCTAAACTTTCTAAAGTTTGCGAGTTCTCACGTGAAAAGAAAACAATGAAATTAAGCTTGTCACACAAGAATGTAAACACATCCAGCCACAGAAAAGGTAATTTGATGGCACTAACCGCAGTTTATCAGTTGAGTTATGACTAAAAGTTCGAGATATGCTGACCAAATTATCATTACCCCGGCAGGGACCATTAAGCTTGGTTTGAGTTATGCAAGTTTGAGAGTTATCCGAGGTCGAGTTAAGCGAGTTTCACTGTGTATATACAGCGTATATATATACAGTGTATATATAGAGAAAAAGGAAACTAGGCTGCATTGTACCTCTTAATGTACGAGAGCCCAGCAAGGACCAGCCCAGTCTTATTTTAAACTTAACTCAACAAAATCTGAACACAAGACCGACCACTAATTGACATAAAAACCAAAGTCAATCAAGTTAATCTTTTTAATTATGAGAATGGTGTCTTAAAATTCCGGTATTTTTTGACGAATTGTTGTCAAAATGATAAGCCCTCAAACCCGCACTGAGTGTCAAAAATGAGCTTCTGATCTGTGTACCTTCTAACATTAGCCTCTGCAGAAGTCTCTGGCAGCTTACAGCGATTGGTCTCAGGAACAAACCACGAAAGGAAGGCACCAATAAGCATTAACACAGTGAACAATGTCGGCATAATCAGATTCGCGTCCTTGACATTAGCTATTTTCTCCTGAAAAATAAGGAATTTAAATGTATTGCATAACCACCGGGTAGCTAGATTGGTAAAATGCGAGGAGTTGCAAACTATGGATTTCAGATTCACGGCTCACAGCTGGTAGGGTGCTTTCTTGGTATGACCCTTTAGCAAGTAAGGTAGTGTGTTCAAGCCCCGCTAGCAAGTAGCAAAGTTCTGAAAGTGAGAGACTTGCTAAAGGCATGTGCCACGGGAAAATCCATTAATATTCCATGATTTTACCAATTGCAGATAAATGCATAGACTAGCAGAAAATAGTGAGACAGCTCCCGGATTAGGGCCTCTGCAGGGCTTGGGATCATTACACTCAGAGTCCAACCACTGGTTATATGCTGGCTTGCCCTTCTGAGTTTGCATCACTCATATGGTTTTCGGCATCTAACACTCAGGCTTGGGGGATTTGATCAATAGAATTGCAGAGAGCCTGGATAGAACAAAAACGTAAGAAGAGTATAAAGTTACTTACAACGCTGACCATGAAGGGAGCCAGCACTCCTCCTGCTCTGGCTATTGCAGAATTGATTGCCACGAGTGTACATCGCATAGTAGTAGGGTAAGCCTCAGAGCCCCAGATAAACAGTATCTGCCATGTGGCAGAGACTGCAAACTTACCGATAACACTCATAGCTGTTACGGCAATTGCAGCCTCTACAACATTATGTCAGTTTAACCAGCTCATTAGTGACCAGGTAAAAAGACAGCACTAACCGTTGGGTGTTCATATTGAACAGCACCACACATTCATCAGGGAACAAGGCACCATGCATTCATGTCATTCGCATTGGCGAATTCAATGTAGAATTGCAGCTAATTGAGTGCGTGAGTCAGTCAATCAGTTAGTCGCTCAGTCCGTCAGTTGGTCAATCAATCAGTAAGCCAGTCTATGTAAGTAAAATTCCATTAGTCGAATCACTTTATCCACTTTATGGAAGTCCCACCCTATCCAAGAACTAAAAATCAGAAAATTTCAGGGAGCTTACCTGGAGCAAATTTCGTGATCACCGTCGCAACAAGTAGTGCTGCACCGCCTAGTAGGAAACTTCCTATCACAGGCCACTTCCTGCCTAGGTAAGCGGTAAGGAAGCAGAAACCATAGGCGATACCCTCCACTGCGCACATAATAAAGTTATTGATAAAAATATCTCCTGCCAGATTACCAACGCCGAACGAGAATGCAAAATATCCCAAAGATGATATAAACCTAAAACAATAGCCTCGGTGAGCAATCATCACTTGGTGGATAAAATACACAACTGCACATTGCCATTGACTCTGGAAACCACATTTATCTTTTTGTACTAGAATAATAGATATTAAAACGGAACACACCGAATTTTTTTTTCTTTATACTGACCAGCCATAACTGATTATTAGAAAGTAGATCAGAAGACGTTTCAGTTTGAAGATCTTTGTCCATGATTCTTCTACTAAGCCCTCATCTTTATCTGAAGCCTCTTGGAATTCATCGTGTGTGAAGGTAAGCTCCTGGCCGACACCATTAATCCGCGCCACCTTTTTCATCACTTTGAGTGCCTCTGTCCGTTTCCCAATCACCACTAACCAATGAGGTGTCTCCTCCACAAGCCTTCAAGAACAATGACAGTGAGTTTTTAGAAGTCTGCCCAGAGGAATTCTCAGACAAGCTGGACATGCGAAACCATCCATAACATTGGTATCATATGGCGCCTTACAGTTTTAGTCAAGTGCCAGTCAGGATACTGTTTTGTTGTCCTGTTATGGTCCAACACGGAGCACCATGATAACTCTGTGATTCACACATACCATATCATTAAAATTCCTAGTACGATAGCCGGTATACTGCAGACAAGTTGCATATGCCACCATTTGGTGAGATAGTATCCAAGCAGAGACATAGAACTGGATCCCACCACCCAGCCCATAGCGATTATGTTCATAGCTTGTGATCTTCTGTCTGGTGCCGTCCATTCTGCCACTTAAACAGAAGAAAACTTAAATCATAATGTCAGGCTTAAATAGTGTAGGAAGAACACAGCTTCAAGTCACAAATAATGCAAAAGAGGGAAGAAACAGTAGGTGTTAACACTAATCATGATACCGAAAAGACTAATTCGTTTGGGTCGAATAACCTAAGACAAAACAATTTCTTTTCTGTCAATAAGATTTTCAAGGTCGGGTCTCTCGGGGATAGATATGGATGGCGGATAGCATTTGTGTGGTACCTGGGCCCTGATTTGAAGGAACCGCCGGACTGCTAGTCACCAACTATTGGTGCTGCGGTCGATTCCAGTTTTATATTTTTTATTTGTTGTTATACTTGGCCTCCTAAGGGTGAGTTTGAGTGAACCAGTAGGAACAAGAAACCACGTGAGTAGCTCATTCACAATTGCAACTCAGCCTGACTAGGACCAACTAAACCCAAGCCATGTGCTCTAACCAATGAGATATCCCATTGTATCTCCCTGGTCATTGTCAAACTTCGGTAGTGATGAATTGGTGTCAAGGTCATAATTATACTCACGTAAAAGAGTAGCTGCTGCAAAAAACCCGAACATGAGAGATCCAATCAGCACCCTGCAGACTGCATACAGAGCAAAAACAGGAGAAAAGGCCTGCACGGTGCCCAGCACTCCCATTAATGTCATCATAATCCAACATGTCTTCTTCCGACCAAATCTACAAGACAGGGAGTGAGTTCTATGCCCCATTCTCACTATCTAAATTACTAACACCCACCCCCAACTTTAGGCACCTGAGGAGTTTTTTTCCTCCGCTTACATTGGAACAATTTTCAACTTACCATGGTGACCAGATTCTTCGGCATGTGACAGGAGCTGGGGTTTCCATCTCCCCACTTCCCTCCACATGCCGAAGAGCAGGGTTACCTGGCTAATTCGATGAGGTTCTTGCAATAGAGTTATCCCATATCTGCAATATTATTTTGATCTAAATGTGATGGTGAAATAAAGACACTGTGAAACTATGAATGATTTTCCGGCCAGCTAATCTCTACCAACAGCGACATTCACCAAATCGCCCTGTGCGTCAATTTAAACACAGGCTTTCACCATAGGATAAATGTGAGGAGCTCGCGCTCACAACGCTGGCCCACCGTGGCCAGGATTTGGAGGAACTATGATCTCGCATAACTTAGTTTTATGATACTAATTTTTATGGAGACAGCGTCACTAAGCTTATGACAACTCTTTGGGTCAGGCTCTCAGAGTTATCCTATAGAGGACTCCTTTAAAATCACAATCCGAAACCGGCCAGAGCAAAAATGTAAAATGGAGCTCAAACCGAGAAACAAGTCCCTAATTGTAAGCCCACGCAGTGTATTATTCGACTAGCCATTACTTTACCTCTGCAGTGATATTCTGCGAGGGGCTGTGACTGAGTGATTATAGACCCAGTATCCCACCACATGCCGATAACACAGTTCACCTGGCTATAAGCAGAGGTGCTGATACATGTCGGCCTCGAAAATCCAGTGACATCCTTTATGTCACCGGAGAATCCAAGTACGCAGGTTAGCTATCTAGGTTACCATCTGCCTATTGAAAAGTCCCAGGGTTGCAAAAGGTTTTATCCTAATCTTATCACTAGTTTACTATCAATCCGGTATGCCAATCTTATCATCTCACTTCGTTCGATGATACGTCTGACAGAGTTAAAAGTGTATTTTAAGACAAACGGATATAGCCATAGGATTGATATAGGAGCTCACCTTTAGAAATGGTCCCTATCATAACAGGGGTAATAACTCACAGGTCTGTCGATTTCAAACCCAGTGGTTTCAAAAGTGCGCTATCCCACTATCCAGCGATCCCCATCCCATCTTCAAACTATCCCACCATCCCGCAATCCATCCCACCATTTCGCCATTTAACCATTCTGCCACCCCACCATCCCAACATTTCACCATCCCACCATCCCTAATCTCGCCATTTAACCATTCTGCCACCCCACCATCCCAACATTTCACCATCCCATCATCCCCAATCTCACCATTTAACCATCCACCATCCCTACCTGTCAGTGATATAGGCAAACAGAATTGCCCCAATCATTCCACAGACCATGACTGCTGTCTCAGTAATGGTGCCATAAGCCTCTCGTTCACACACCAGCTCATACTGAAAAGTAAATGGAACAAGCCTACTGAAAATGCCTGCCATAATAAACAGACCAATAAATTTGTGAAATTATGAACTGTAGATGATAGATGTCTCAATGATCTTGTTCACCTAAATAGAGAATATAATTGATGCTGTAGCTAAGTGGTTAAAGCGCTCGCCACTACGACTGAATGTTCCAGGTTCTGGACAGCTTGTACGCAACATTGATCAAAAACCGTGAGCTGGTTTAGGTAACGGTGATGAGGAAGAGCGGTGGCACGCCACCCCAGTTAGACCCTTTTGACTCTCTAGCCGCCAGTTCAGTATATGGCCATTGGATAAGGTGCTGAATGTCGTTTGATTTTTGATCAAGTCAAGTAACAAGTGTTGCAATGATTGTTCCACTTAAAAAGGTTGGCCTCTAGTCTATGCAGTGACATCTTTTATGCTGTTTTGTTTACACACATGTGCCAAATCACTGCCAGATAAGGTAAATTGTGAATTTTTGATGTCTGAGTGACCAGTGTATATTATAAGGATGTCTCGTGGAACACATGCTTCATGCGATAGAACTCTAGCCAAATACTCAGTCGAATACAGCTGGGGTTTCATAGGTTTTCGATATTCAATTTAGCTTCTTGTCAACTTTCCAAAAAGCTGCATCAATGGCAAGCGGATAACTTCCGTCTAAAAACAATCATAAAGATTGTCTGATAGCTGATAGTTATCGGAGAAGTTGTTGGAGTTGCTGTTGGAGTGCGAATTTGTACTGGCCATGGTGTAAAAAAGGTGGCGCGCTGCTCCTCCCCTTCATCTTCCCCAGTTCTGTAGAGAGTTAGGTCCCATTTAATGCTAGATGAACAGAGGGAGTTTTTTTTTAAATGCCTCACAGAAATTGTCTTGAACCCACCCCCCAGGCCAGTCAACATCAGTGGCGAGGGATCTAACCACTCAGTCACAGTACCTCTTAAACGAGGACCAGATGCGCCCTTTTGTGTTCTCTCCCTTGTCCGATTTGCATTGAGGCGTTAATTAAACAAAGGAAGTCCAGCGACAGAATACCAACTCTGTGGGGCAAACCATGGGCCATACTGAAAACATACCATTGGCCTGGAGATGCCATCCATGTAAAACAGGCTGTTCTTTCCTAGTTTACTCGGATATAGGTACAGCACTAAGCTACAAAACTAGTCCTCAGCTTAGACAAGAATGTAAATATCTGTAGTCTACACATGAAGACTTTTCTTATTAACTCGCCATAGACATCCAAGAAAAGTCTTTTGTTAGTTCAATTTATCTTTTATAACGATTGCTTAACTGATTCTTTGATGACTGAATGCATCTTTGTGACCTCTAAAAGAATGTCAAGACGAATGCATGGCCGTGTCTATACTTAGCTGCTCCCTGCCACTCGTGCATCTGCTTATCATCGAAATCTAAATACACTTGAATATAGTTCACAAGACACCCAGGTGTTAGCTTGTGAAAACTGAACTTTGATACTGAGCACACAGAGTTACCTTGGTAAAATAGAGCGTAAAATGAGGCACAGCGATAAAGAAAATGCTTTACTATAGGGAAAGGGCTGGGAAGGTGAAGTGGAAGAGAAAATTTGATGTGGACGAAGGCCAATAGAATGGATTGGCAATGTTAGAGGGTGCAGAGATATGCCATGGAACATGGAAGAAGATCTGCAATCAACAGAGATGCCCATAGATCAAGCTGGTCTATGGCGATTTGAACTGAACTGAACTGATCCGAAGGGGTGAGAATTAGGACATCAAAATTTAATCGATATTGGGAGTAATGACAGAGATGTATATCATGTTTTTCACTGCCTTTGGCTATCACTATCACCACATGACACCAGCGTGTTCCCAGGATGACCCATGGTGTGCACCATAAAGGGTGTTATTCTCTCTATGTATCACCAATACCGGAATAGCGCATCTGTGGTATAAGGTTTCGTTATTTTTGCCTAGGTGGTCCGATGCCTAGAGGTTTCGAATAAGGCATATATTTTTTGCATCAACTCTGATAGACTAGCCCGCTATGAATGTACTACATTGGGTCACCTCATTTGAGCCATGCAAGTACACAAACCAAACAAAAACCAACCTTCGTAGACGCAGTTTCTTCGAAGATGATGGACTTGGCAAACTCGTATCCAGCGCACTTCTTGTTAACATCTTGTTCATTTTCCAATATAGTATACTCGCATTTGTTATCATACTCTGGTGTCACCATGCTAATGTTGAGAACCTGTTCGGGTGTCATCGTCATAACTTCGGACAGGGAGACATTAGCTGAGTGCGCAAGACTCATATTAAGGTAGAGTCCAAGATCCTCGTCCGTTGGTAAACATCTAAAACAAGACTACGAGGAGAGCTGGAGAAGTTGATGGCTAGAATGCTTGGTTCCAGAGAAAAAATTCTGGGTTTGAGCGCTTGTTGTCATATGTCCCGCTTCTTCATCACTATGTATTCTTGTGTTTTTACTTGTTACGGCTTAGCACAGAGCATCACATACGGACCAGTATCAATGTGCCACCTCATATTGAGGTTCGCCTGTCTTCTTTTAAGCTATACATGAGATAGGCAACATTCTAAATATCAACTTGTAAAAGTACACAGTACTATTCTACTGGCCCCACACACCATGCATGTGCCTATGTGTCTCCCCTTTGTATATTGTAACTGGGGTGAATTAAGGGTATGCAAATTAGTCTACCAAAATTTTGATCCACCTTTCTCGGGGCGTGTCATTAGCAGACTTCCTGCTTGCACCAGCCTGTCCCATAGAGAAAGCATATCACTCACTGGGTAGACCTATATCTGATGTCGCCTATGGAATCAGACGGGGGGACACAATGCGATGCCCAAACCAAGCTTGAACTATGGACCCCTATGGCGCAGTGCGCTATCCGCTGAGCCATCGACACACCCCATATGCCTATGTAAAGATTATGTATACATTCATCAGACACATTCGTTTGCATCGGAAGCATGATACACATATGTAACAATTTTGCATACATGTGCTAACTACTCTGAATAGTTACTGGCCTACCTGAAGTTGGGCAAATCGTGTGTGAAAACTGCGAGGTAAATCTGCTGGGCAACTAACATCGCGGCGTATGTTGTCAGCAACAATAAAAGTATCTGATATTTTCCAAAATATCCAATTATGATCAAATATCCATTTAGATCATAGGTAGCCATGGTGTTCAGTTAGCAATGACCAGACTACCAGTGACGTGTGATTGCAAAGTGTTCTTTACTTTTGCAATATCTGCTAAGGGCGTACTTAAAAGAAATTTGAAGGGGGCATTGTCACTGTTCTGTGAAGTCACTGATGTGTATCAAATTTTAGTGGTTGAAGCTCGTTTGGCTGTTGTTGAGGTGCATCCCATTGGCTTTTCATGTGTGCACTTGGAAGATTATTTTCACCAAAATCCAAAAAACCGTCAGTAAAACCCCTACATTGTAAAGCAGATTGGGGGGGGGGCAGCTAGTCTATATGTTAGTCTATACGAACCACGGTATAAATAATTGAGGTCCTAACCTATTGATAAGGGTCAAGGTCACCCTGTGGTTGTTCAGGATACACCTCTCTCTTCTAGCAAAGAGTAGTCGAGCTCTCGGCAGTTGATGTATGAAGAGGGCTTAGGTTGATAAACCTTCATCCTCTAGGACATTGACCTCTTAACGAAGTGACCCATGCCATCTTGGATCAAGGCCATCCCTGATGAGCTAGTGGGGTCTGATGATTGTGCAACTCTCCTTCACTTCGAATCAATTCACACCTAAGTCACGCTTCCTGGTGAACTATCTGATCTTATTCAAGCACAAAGGATGCGTATTATTGTGTATAATGGCTACTGTATGTGTACGAACATACAAAATGGTGTCAAAATGCCATGGAAATAGATAGGTTCAAAGGGATAAGTTAGGAACAAAATGAAGTTCTTTGCCACTAGAGGATGTGGGATTCATGACTTAAAGGAGGTGTGCCGTATCTAAGTGCATGCAAGCTGTTATGTGATTTGCTATCATATATTGCCATGGCCAACCTATTTTTCTCCTTTTGCTTAGAAAATCATCAACTGGAGCAGTTGATTAAACTATTTAGATTGGTTGACCTTACAGTGAGAAACCAAGTGCACCAAAGCACAGCTTACTCGAAATATTTTTGTGTTGTTTGTTCTCTTTTTTTGTAATTCTAAATGGAATCCTGTAAAAGATGTTTAAAGCACTCCAAAAAGATTTTCCCTTTAAGGTATATGCTAAGATTAGCTTAATACACATATGGATAACACACTCACGGCCAAGCTAAGCAAACTTACTCATCACATGAAGCATTGAGGCATGATTCTGACCCGCTCACAGCGCCGTACTGAACCCTAACTAGTGAACTAGGAATCATTCGACAGGTTCACTATAACTATGATATGAGAAACACAAACTGAAGTGTCACTGCATATCCGATTTTCTAGATGAAAGTTTTTATCTAAAGCTGGGTATGACTTGGAGGTTGCCATTGTAGTGTAAGCTTGACACAAGATATCAAACCCATCAATTGAATATGATTAAGTAAACTATCTGCAATAGCGAGTTCAGGATAGTAGGGTAGCTCAGCGGTAGAGTGCCCGGCTAGCAACCGTTGGAACCTGGATCATGGCAGACTCCCACCGCGAGCTCCTCAAATTAATTCTAGCTTAAATACTATGAGGTAGATAGTTGATGCTGGGGCCCATATGTGGTGCACCACGCCACGCTGCAACCAATGAAAAGATCCGTATCTAACCCGGCAGCGGCACCATGACAGTAAAGATGTAACCATCATCATTATCAGCCATCTCTGTTCCACTGCTGGACAAAGATCTCCCTTGTGTCCAACCACACCATTCTCTTACCAGGTTCTCTTGCTCAGCTGTTTCCAATCACTCGATCTAGGTCTGCTGACAATCTGGTTTTAGGCCTGCCACTATTTCTTTTACATGCTGTGCTGTGTCTTGTGCCCAGTTGTCTTCTTTCATTCCCTTGTTTGTTATTCTGTCCTTCCGCGTGATTCCGACCATTTTTCTTTCCATGTTCATTCGAAGATGCCACACAAGAAAGGAAATAGCGAGTTTACTCCACGGCAGGAACTGTGCAATTGCCGCTTAGCAACATGACAACGTTGATGTTAGGCGGTTGACGTGAGCGGTTGCCACCGGGATCCTAATGAAAATGACATCACCCTGGGGCGCCAGTGGTGAAAAGCGAACGCCTTCCCACATACGTTGTTTATTTTTTCTCCAGCGATTTTTCGTGAAAAGTTGTCCGTGCCTAACAATTAGGATGTGTCATAAATACTTTCCTTATTTGAGAGGCATTATCAATTCTCTTCTTTGACCTTTTAAATTGAAATGCCTAAAAATAGTTTGTTTTATATGCTATAAGTTATCCTACAGTTACAGGTGTAAGATTAGATATTATGTGAACTAACAACGTTTAAATATCTAATTGCTCTAGACCATGCACGGAGTCTTGGGCTAATTTAGGTTTGGTTCCGAATTCGGGCAATAACTGTGTCTGTCACAACACCCTAGCTTGTTAGTTTCGGATAACGACATTACAAAAAGAAGGTTCATCCATAGAGTTCCTTTCTCTATGGGGTGCACAGAGGCTAGCAGAAAGTCTCCTAATTTCGCAAACACCTGACACCGGGCAGGATAAGAAAGAAGGTTTGACTTGATTCAAGCTGCCTAAATGCTTTAACCTATCTCGGATGTGATCAAACTACCATTGAACTCTACACTCGCACGTGGGCAGGTATTAAAACAATACTATAGTACTCAATAAGCCTATTCGCCCGGTGCTAGACGTCTCGTTTCTAGGAATTTACTTATTATTTTTTATTTTTTTCTGGTCAGACGACCATTAAAAAGTTGGTCACGCTGGGGAGCTGTTTGGGTTTTTGGTACGTCTGGGAAATAAAAGTTTTTCAGGCGCCTGGCCAAGCGAGCAGAGACAGCCAACTACTTTTCAGCCAATCAGAACTGACATCCGGTTAGTATCGCATTAGTTAGCTCGAACACAAACACCACCAGTACTAAAAACTTTCACCAGTGAGTAGGTACTATTTGGTTGGCTGATTATTACAATGTGAGACGTATTGACTGTGTGCTGTTCGCCTGATTTTATTATACTCAGACGCCTCATTAGTGGGAATATCGAACGTCTAGCACCGGGCGAATAGGCTTAATGTTTTATGACTTAAACCGACAGAATGTAAAATATATTAAAAGCCTGAGTATAAATGAACTAAATTATCTCTTGCAGTAGCAGAACCATATTTCTAAAAAAAGAGCTTTTGCCCCAAACTATTCTGTATTCAGAGAGGAGTTCATTGAGAAAGTTGTTTATGAAGTGATTGTCATCACCCATTACCATTTGAAGTGTGATACGGGTATGGGCTGCAATTAATAGGCCTATTCGGGTGATTTCGATCAGACGCAGACAAAAACTTTCAGATTCAATCACGTGAACGGATAGGCGCAGTTAAAAAAACACGCAGGGGTTTCGGGTGCAGTTTTGTGCCCATAGGAGTTGTCCCCTTTCAACTTCGGGTCTAAGGACAAAAAAGTTTTGTAATCTGTTTCATGGTCTGTTTTGCAACCACGAAGTGACCCGTGAAGCAACCATAGAATAAGTAAGCGAACGATAGCTAGCCTTGACATTTTGATAACCTTGACACTGTATAAACTAGCACGACTACTTCCAGGCGCAGAATTCTGTTTGCGTGATTGAGTTTACTTTCAGGCGCAGCGAGGTATGTGATTTGTAAAAACGCACTTTTCTGGTGCACTTCCAAGCATTGGAACCAAGAATGTATCTGAAACCCGGTTTCATACGTTAAAACTCAATCATGCGATTTCACCTAATAAATCCAAATCCCCGCATTATGAGAGTCTACACAACATGCAACCATCAGCATATGAAAAATATGGCTAATGTATCAAACACCAGATAAAGATAGCACTCACTGAATGTAAGGCTCAAAATCAATTGATTTCATCTAGGCTTCAACCAATATTATTTGAGATGCTCGATGCATGAACATTCTATAGACAGGCATCGTTTAAGTGTAAAGGCCTCCTTATGATTTCTCATTTATCATCAATGAAACCATCTTTTTATCTTATATGTGCATCAATTCTATTGCTAATAAAAGCACAACATGTATGGGTAAAATTACACCTCACATTGCTAAGCATTCACTAGCAATGAAAGTGTAGGATACCTAATAGCTAACAATTAAGCTGATCATGAGGCTCGCTCATTGCCAGTGTGAACTTGCCACTTTTTTTTCATTATGCTAACCAGTGTCAGAGGTATGCAGAAAATGAGAAGATTGCTCTATATAGGTGTAATGCGTGCCTGACATGGGTGTTACCAAAAGTCACATTCGTCCAAGCCAGACATCCAACCAGGGCCACCACAACCTATCCACTAAATCCATTTTCGAAGTGCTCCAGGGAGGTCAGCAAAAGAGTGTAAGCAAGTTATAGCCAAGTGCCCCATGCAAAACAACAAAACAAAGCATTGTGTTGCGCATCACTCAGCCAAAGTAATATTACTCGTGATAACATCACATATTTCTTATACATGTACTCTATGTCTCTCGTGGCTTCACTATCAAAGAACCGCACAGTAATGGTAGTAACTCCCGGAGAGACATATCTTTGTTTAATCTATCATTCCTATGGGAACCTATCAGTAATAAGTTATCTGCAGTGCTTCGTTCCATCATGGCTGGGAAACAGGTAAGTTTTACTCAGATAAGATAAGATTATATTAGTTCACATGGCTAACATCACTTAGCCACTGGCTTGATTATGGCATGGCCCATGCCCCGTTAGAGAAGGCAACTCTATAAATCAGTAGAAGCTGGAATTTATGTGTGAAACTCATCGTCGCAGCGGGCGTTCAGCAGCGTTTGGACTGGAACCCACGATCTTTCAATCCTGAGCCAAGAGAAGGCCTCTAGCGACTACATGAGTGTTTTCAGTCTTGTTCTAGCTGATGATTTTATGAATTGGAACAAGAGATATGATACAAATTTGAGAACAAGTCTATTGTTATGCAACACATAACTAAGTCTTCAGAGAAACCAGCTTCCGTTCTTGGCATGCGTAAAAACCAACCCACAAAACCATCTTATCATTATTTAGAAAATCACCCTGGTATGCGGGTGTCACCTAACCGTTATTCGTAATACTGATTTTATCTAAAACATGTATCACAATTAAGCTCATATTACACATGTATTAGGTGTCACTGCTAACAGCGGGGTAGCCGAAATTCAGATTATCGGAAACTGGGTTCAAACCTGGGTCATGCATGACGGGCTCTTATTGTGAGTGTGAATTATCATATCAATCCTCGCTTAAAGCTAGGCAGCGCCTCTGTGAGATGAAGCATTGATACTGACCCACAACTGCTGCTCCATGCTGAGTCTTGCTAGCTTGAGACAATCCTAAGTTAAGTTTATCATTGTATCATCATGCCAACAAACCTGTCACAAGGCTAGCCGATAGGTCAAGATCACATACTACTAAGCTGATTTAGAGCTGCTTTCTATGTAGACCATGATTGCTTTCTCATCAGTTACGGTGTAACATGGAGCACCGCAAGCAGATCAGTAACAATGCTCTGCCGCATGATAAGGCTTGTTTTCGTTTTGAGCTATAGAATCAATGTGAAGAGTTCATACTTACAACGGGAGCCTACCACGGCCGGGATTTGAGCCCAGGTGCACTAAGCAATCCCGCTATCCCCATCATATTTGATGTGCTAGATTTGCTTGCATAACTGTGTACTGTCCAGTAGGTCAATGCATGGTATAAATGTGCGCCTGCATGTACTTGAATGAGATAGCCTCATCCAAATTGTTTACTCAGGTCTGAGTCTCATGAATAATCTTCTGGCATTGTGTAAACTAACTATTTATTCTCTCATGGCAGACCGCCTGTCATATTACTATGTAGGTATAAAACTTATAAGGCAACTTGCTGCGCGCTGAGGGTTCAGCAAATATTCAAGTGTTGTGTGCACTGAAACATATAGACCCCTCTCAGAGTATCGACGTCTTGACGTATATCATGATGTGTAGGTGATAATAAGACTTTTGTGTCTCCATGACAAAACAGCTGTCATGAGTAGTGCAGACATTGACTCAGCATTTCCCAGGGTCCGTCATTCGGAGACTGTTGGTATCGGCATACCCATAGTGAAGGTAGCTCTATGGGAGGGCCTCGTTCATTCAATAATGGGATCCAACACCACTGAGGGTGTTGCGAAGGATAAAGTTTTTGCTTGAACTGGAAATCGGACTAGGGACCCCTGGATCCATGGCCCAGTACACCATTGCTTCACCCCTGTTTAGGTTTGTCATGCGTATAGATGACCACATCTCATATCCACCTAACTATAAATATTTGTATTGACTATCGAGACACAGTGTTTGAACTTTCCTTTTGGAATTGTTCTCCCCTGGGATATAATACATCCCCGTTTATATCACCCTAGCCTATACCATACTAATTTTTGTATACTCCTGCGAGACATGACATGAATGAGTCTGAATGTGTCTGCTATCAAGCTAGGGTTATATAACCATGTTATGCCTACTGTCTGCTATTGTGTGCTTCAAGCGGTGGTGGAGTGTATAATTTGAGGTGGGGCGGGACAGTTACAGGTTAGTCAATATAGTCTCTGATGCATCGAGTCACGCTAAATGGATGCCAGCCAACTGGGAGATTTTTAGCTTGTTTGTTTGTTAGTGCTTAGAAACTGAAGACTCATGGCAATTGTGTAATCATGTTTTGCCGATCGTGTTTAAAAAATTTGCTCTAAATGTGAACATGTAGGACATAAAAACCTCACTGAGAACATGTTGCATGTATTGGGAGATGCTGATAACCCAGTCTCTGTCTCCCTGTGTCCCCCATACTTTAAGCATTGGTCTCCAGAGGTGACTGGACAGCAACTCAAGATGATCGTATGGGAAATGTGGATTATCCAGTCTGTTATTGGAATTGCCCCACCATGCACTGTTACATGCTCTATGCAGCATGTATTTTGTAATTTGGGTTTTTGGACTGTGTAATTGCATCTCACCATACTGAAAAATAATATGACATAAAATGTGTTTACTTAACTCTGCATGTGACAACTAAATTGTGTTACACCTTTTGTTTTTCTGACATGTTCAACTAGCCTATAACCTTACTTTTGTAGGTGCTGCTCTATTTAGTGGTATGCGCGCTATGTATTTTTGCGCAAGAGGATGCTTTGGATCACGGGCACATATCCACTGTGAGTTGAAAAGATCCATTCCACAATCATCATCATCATTGTCATCGTCGTCGTCGCCGCCGCCGTCGTCGTCGTCGCCGTCGTCGTCATCATCATCATAAATGACAGCCATCGTTCCCCGATTGGCGGATTTAGGCCTCATCATGAATTGATCAACCACTTCAGCTCAGCTTAAGCCATCCACACTTTGTCAAAATTCCAGATGTCATCCCACCGTTATAATCTGGGTCTGCCTCTTGGATATCCAATGTCTGTTGAATATTTGCCAGATATTAATTAGATTCGTAGCAATGTAATCACGGGAATCACAAAAAAATGTATACAGTTTTGGATAGAAATCTGTTTCGATCATCTTCGATCATGAGTATACGGACTGCTTTGCTGCTTGCCTAAGTTGGAGAGCAGCGTAATCATGCTGCATCACTCCTTCTTCATCTTTCATTGCTTTCATTGGTTACGCGTCTACGTCCACGTTGAATCTATTCTATATAAGCCGCACTAAAGACACCAAACATCTAAGATATAAGCCCTCATTCTAATGGAGCTCTACCAAAGATACATACACTTCTCAACCTGCTGACCCGCATGCATATGTCCCTTGACAGGAATTCTGACCAATTGAGCTGCCGAACTGCTAGTCACTGACTACCGACGCTGCTCCTGATTCCATTTATACCCGTTGATTCATAAAAACACTCTTAATAAGGAACCCTATCATAGCATTTATAATATCATACATCATATACTATATCATGTCATATCATTTATAATATCATACATCACATATACTATATCATGTCAAAGCATTTATAATATCATACATCATATATACTATATCATGTCATGCCATTTATAATATCATACATCATATACTATATCATGTCAAAGCA
>Ga0224511_10000521_pt1 | contig 18823 bp, 13 predicted proteins | sample SF_May12_sed_USG_2_FD_169988 | JGI IMG/M metagenome (GOLD analysis project Ga0224511, IMG submission 169988) | Sediment microbial communities from San Francisco Bay, California, United States - SF_May12_sed_USGS_8_1 | ecosystem: Environmental > Aquatic > Marine > Sediment | place: USA...
CTCCTACCATCCAGAAACAAGCCTCAGACTTAGGAGGTCCGTCAAACAACCAAAACTCTGCTAACCTCATTTTTGGCCTCTTCCATGATAGCCCTCATATGACGGGATGCAGCATGCGAATCTATCCAATCAGGACTTGCGGTACAAAAGTGTTTCTCAACGAGGTCATGTAGGGTTTTCTTGAACCATTGTTCATCTGCAAAAAGATTATATGCATAACCCAGATATTAGGGCTGCTGAAGGGCAGAGCAACATTATTACCCGGAGTTATGACATGGGCAAAAGTGACTTCACTTTTTTGTAGATTCTGAAGCCCACCATGAACAAATGGGCCCAATACCCAGCTCAAATGGAAGCTTAGATATCGCCCTATCCAATGCGCATACTTAGACCCTTCGGCGATGTATTTTTCAGACCATCGACGCACCAGAATTGGCCTCTAGATATAGGAAATTAACACAGAGCTGTTGGTGTTTGCGTTGATTTCTCGGCTTATGCGCTGATGTTTGGAAAATCCTCTTGCAGGTGCACACTAGACTTATAGTTTCACAAGTCTATATAGAGAAAATGTTCAACAAAATCTAGAAATAGGGTTTCAAAGTGCAGTTTTTCAGCTCTGTCGGCGAGCGTTAGTGCCATTATTGCAAAATGATAGAGGCCCGAACGCAACGGCCTTTATTTAGGGCTTGGGAAAACCGGCCATGCACTTCTTATAACTTAAGTTCTTTCCAATCTTAAGTTCAAATTTAAGTTCTACTCGATGTTATAAGGGGTTTAAGATCACTAGGTTACTAAATTTTAGTAATTAGATCCCATTTTATTTCTATTTGGGGCATTAGGGCCATAGTTATTCGAGTGACCGATGTTCGGTTTATGGAAAAAGACCATTCGCTAGCTGTAGCACACTGACCTTCGTCAAGCAGCAGCCTGTCAGCGAATGTTCTGCTGACTTCATGGCACCACAGTCGAGCAATCACTGGCATCATTGGCAGTGCGGCGTTAGGTTGTGTCTTTATGTCCTTGCTGTCTTTGACACTAAGTGATTTAAACTTTTCTTTGCTGACACGCCCACCCGGCAGCATTCCGCCAAACAAAGAGGCCACATTGTTCATTACTGTAAAACAAAAATATTGTGTGAGTTGACCATTTTAGAGAATTAATGTGGGTTTCAAATGACCAAACTTTCAGCCCGGTAGCTGTTTGCGTATGGTGCTGAGACATCGAATACCGGTTTTCTTTGCCAAGATGAATGCTTCGAACTTTGGGTTCAAAATAATTTTTTGCACCAAGTGGTGACATCGAGCAGTATTACCAAGTGCATGGACAATATAACTTCAGGCACAAGTTATTACCATTTTCCTTTCTGGCTCTGGCGCGGCGTGGTTTGGCTTTGGTCTTGCGTGGGGACAGTAGCAGCATCCCTTCTACTATGTGACGGATATCATGAAGAGTAAAGATGTAGTGTCCATGCGCTGGAGTAGCTCGGAACTTATCCTTCATTAGTTTATACATGTCTAATATTCCTTGTATCATTGCCTAAAAGGGAGGGAGAGATAAACTTCATCCAAGCGGTGGGAAGCCCACAGGCCCCAGACAAATCTTACTCGAATTAAAGTGTCACTACTTACAGATATGCGAACTGGTTCAATACTATATAATAAAATATAGTATAATATAATAGTATTAAAAAAACTGCCAAACTCACATGATGCTGACCTTTCTGCACCAACGACCCCATCCAGGGAAGCAGCCAGAAGAAGAGAAAGATAACTATAAAACCATATTAATAATAAAAACGTCTGTTTCACACACAGAAGAAGGTCCTGGGTTCGAACCCCAAGTGAACCAAATCATTTTGCTCTATTTTAAACAGCATTCCTTCTGAATAATGCTATCTGGACTAAGTAGCACAGAGTCATCCTATCCAATAACCCTCTGCCACAAATAAAAAGCACTGCAAACATGTGGGGAGTTTTCTGCTCATTCAAACCGCATAAAGGGGAGACAACTCTGCACAAATTGTGCAAGCGAAAGAAATGTTTGTTCCGACACACCAACATATCAGATTGATTGATTGATTGATTAATTGATTGATTGATTGCACTTCAATTTATAACTGCATGAGATTTGTCTTTACCTTGGAGAACTCATGATGGTGCTCCACAGCGTAGCTCGGGAACTCCTCAAGCCAGGACTGCAGGGTTTTCCCATATAGACTTTGCATTCCGTCATCGGTAGGAGAGAAATAATTAATAACGGTCATCTGGCGAACAAATCTCTCATTGGGACGACTACTGTTCACTCCATAACCAGAACCTGCAATCAGGGACTCACTGTAAACTTACGGGGGAGGATAACTCTAACCTCAAGGGGTGATAACTCGAAAATCAAGGGGAGACAATTCTAACATTAAGGAGAAATAACTCTAGCTTCTGCAGTAGAGAACTCTATTGCAAGGGAAGCAAAAATCCTGTCATACACCGGGCTAAAGTTACACGCAACCTAGAACCCAAATCATAATAAAATCATAATAAGTTTTGGAGTAAAACAAGATCATTTTTGATTGATTGATAGCATCACTAAACCAATGGCTTGTTCGGTCGATGGCGTAACCCACAGAGAATGCAACTAACTGGAAGGGTGGGCAATTTTTATTTGACATCGCAATTAAATGATGGTTAAATGACCGAGTGGTGCTCAATCTGGGAATTGAACCAGGGACGGCCTGTGGTTTTAGGCCCTGAGCACTTTCTACCAAACCACTGTCTTGGAGTTTATAATTTCAACTTCAAACCATTGTCCCAATTTAAAGATTTTAATTCAATCTATCCACAAAAAGCCACTCACCATTGCAACCTGGAGTGGTACAAGCAGCCAAGAATGTAGCCGCCTTGGTATCCTCAAACACATGCCGTGTCCTGTCATAGGTCAGGTGGTGAGACATCATCTCTCTCAATGCCTCCAGGCATGGTTGAGCACCTGAGAAACATTATGGTTTGTTATTTGGGAGTTGACCATTGAATCGAATGTCATTCTGAACAGTTGCCTCTAAACATGTGGGAAAAAGCTCTTCTGTTCGAACATCAAACCAAAACACTGATGAATAAATAAATAAGTACTGTTAATGAATTATATTGCAACAAACTCATCTATAACTTACTTCGTCGGGAGCTACCTGGAGCAGCAGAGCTGAGATCATCAATAAAGAACATGTGTCTCTGTACGACCTTGACACCTTGAGGCAGAGAATAGTTAGAGCGCTGCCGCAGATCTTGAAGTCTCAGAATGATTATATCTTGGAAGAGAGTTGACGTCATTCCTGAAACGAGTGAGGGATTGCAATGTTTATGGCGTTCAATGTGGTGCGATGTCTATTTCGGAAGTCTCTGTGCCTGGAAGGCTTCAGTCTATTTAAGCAAGCGAATAAACTCTTCTTTGCTGACCAAGATATTTAATAACTAGCATGAGGCTAGAAGAGGTGTGAGACACAGAGAGTGATAATAGGTTGACCACTGCTTTTTATAGTGCAGTGGGTCATTAGGAATAAGGCGTGGTTTAAACATAAGTACATAACCATGTGGTGCATGGAATCACCACATGACAAACGTCACAGTGATATAAATGCAATACCAAGGCCATGTGGTCCGTTAGTCGGCTGGAAAAGTGACTCTAGCAACTTGAGGAAACCTTCTTCAACTATAACATCTATTCGAGGTAATGCGCTCATCCCCCTGTACGAATGACAACTTCTAAGACGCTTTTCGTTGTATTCACCGTGGACCAGGTTGCTTGATCCATAAGCATCCCATGATCATCATGAGATTGAAGCCATTTTTCTAAAGGGGACACTCCGCTCTTGACCACTGTTTCAGCGGTTTGTTGAAATACTCCGCCATGGCCGGGAATTGAACCGGGGCCATGGTAAGGATAGACAGTGAGATTCATTTTCCCATTATGACTGACCTAAGAAGTAAACTACCGTAAAATAAGATAGCTTGTTTAGAAAGCTCAGTTAACTTTCCCTAATTAATGACGCCTTGATACACCTGTATAATATAGAAATTTTACCCGGAGACATGGCGATTCTGGTGAACTGCTGTCGAGTAAGGAGCATGTTGTTGAACAGTGAGGTTTTTCCCACTCCAGATATACCGGTCAGCAGTACGTTATTATTGGCAGCGAGAAGCAACTCCACCACTGAGAATATTCTCTCAATCTAAAGCAGGAGTAAGATAATGGACCGCGGTAATCAACACACAACTAAACATTTCACGACAAAACATGCTTTCCCAGGCTCTCGAAAAGGTTGAATCTTAGTCAGCCTAAGTTAGAATTTACATATCCCATGCCGCATATTCGCAGACTCAAGAACTTAGGACCTAATTGGGAACTGCCAGTTTCTATTGAGGATCAACTTGAATGAGCCTGTACTTACATCTGGTGTGACAGTGTATTGCGCGGGAATGCTTCGCAGACGTTCCGCTGGTTTATCTTGCCAAAGGGTCAAGGCTCCTTCTTTCACATCAACAAAGAGGTCATATACTGAGCCAGTTTTAGGCAGAACTACTGAGTGAGTGGTAGAACCGAGAATGGCCTTGACATGCTGATCAAACTTGAGGTGTGAGCTGCATGGGAAAAAATTGTTTTAAATGACATAAAATGATTTTTTAAAATTTTTTAGCCCATTCATCAGATCATATTTAGCTCCTCGTCTCAGCTGTGGGAGGTGCACTCTCACTAGTTGGGAGGCTCTGTCAGATGCCAGGAGAGGATTGAAATCAGATCCCCTTGCTTTATATTATATTATATTATATTATATTATATTATATTATATTACAAGTTGACTGGTGCCTACCTGTCACTAATATGGCCGCCAAATGACCAGACGTATGAATAGACAAAGAGACACTTGATGATGTTCATATGCTGCTGCAGTTCATCATCAGTCTCTTTGGTCTGTCTGCTGACTCTGCTGCCGGGGTCTTTAATCGGTGCTGACTGTGATGTTGACTGAGATGCGGATTGTGAAGTAGTTCTTCCATCACCTAAAACAATAAGCGAGTTAATTGTTATGCTGTTTGCAGCCGAGCTAGAGCGAGCGATGTTTTTCTCGTATTTTGTCTTCACTGTTGTGGTGCACCTTCAGGGTTAGATACTTGTATTTCCATCAGTTACGGCTTAGCATGGAGCACTGAGAGCAGGCGAGTATCAATCCTCGAGCTCATAGTGAGACTTCTGTTGTTAAGAGTTCATACTCACAAAGGGAGTCCTGCAAAACTGAGGTTGGAACCCATGTTCTTCCAGTTTGAGAGCCCAGTATTTTACCATTGAGCTTCCAGCTATCACCACGAGGCGTCATATGAGATTGCATGTGATAATGAATGTATGCAGATCGGGATGAAAGGAGGCAAGACAGGGACCATGCCTGAAGACAGTCTATAGTCATGCATCTGTATTTCTTTTCACTGATATTCAGCTTTCCCTGGAAACTAGGCCAATCTGTGAGCATCCAAAACCTGAAGCTTCTTCTGGAGATGGTAGGGCCTAGGACTTGTGTGAGAAGCTGACACTCAGAGCATGAATTCAGTATGGTTATGGAACCAGGGGCGTAATAATTATAAACTAACCACTCTAGCTATCTCGCTATCCTCGATCCCATGGTTATTTTGAGAGATATGTATGAAGATCATGCTCACACTCACACTGGCAGTCCATGCAAGCTTTGAACCGAGGATCTGGAAGCAAGGCCACTAGCCACGTCGCACCTATTCTGCTATCTTTAAATTTGCAGAATACAAATCAGAAGGAACTCCCCACAAAAAACTAGAGAAACAATAACTGTGACGGGTCTCACACTGCTGTCACACAGAGAATACCACACGGCCTGACTTTGTGCAAAAAATAGTAGTAATTTAGCAGGACACGAAAAGCTGGCAGATTCGGACACATATACAACGAATGATCCATTGGGGAACAGAGTTACTGTGCATGCTGTCACACTGATCTTCAGATAGCAAACTCATGACCAGCCAAACGGACTAAACAAACTTATGAATACAGAGTATAAGCCTGATGATACAATGACTAATCAGTGGTGAAGTCCAAACGAATATCAGGTCAAGGCCGACTTCAAGATGATGTCGCGTGCAACAGAATATGGTCTATTAGTTACGACAGCAGTATATACCTTTGTTACTGGCCAGCACTCGCAGCGTTTGCATTGATAAATGGTTGTCGAGAGCCGACTGACTCACAGTCGATAAAACTAGAGACAGTAAAACAACTCCATCAAACACATGGTCAGACCGCGCCAGAGCATCAGGGCAAAAACGATCTGAGAAAACCATGCTTTTCTTACTCAACGAACTAAATAACAGCATGCATCAAAGTGTGTTAAGCTTATTAGGTAAAGATAAACGCAGGGAGGTTAGATGTAACAAAAAGAAACAGCAAACATAACTTCTTCTTAGCTGATAGTTCGTACCCGAAGAAATGGAGGGGGTTGAGGAGTCAGCTACAATTTATGAGTGAGACCTGGTCGTATCATGGACCTTATTCAGAGAGTCATTCATCAAAATAAATGGTTCAGCATCTTAATCGAAAGCTAGTAGTTAAAACCATGTTTTGAATTGCACGCAGTGGCTCCACGATTAGTCCAACAAGAGTTGTTCTTTAAATAAAATTGTTGTCTAAAAACAAAGACACTGTATTTTGCAGCATAGAAACCGGATTATTATATCCTTTGAAACAAGTCACACGTCTTTGTGCTATCTCAGAGGCTTACCAGTCAGTTCAGCAGTATCAGAGGTGGCAGCGTCGCGGAGCATGTAACGGTCAAGGAGAGCAGTAAAAATCCGCAGAAAAGCCTCAACCTGCAAGCACAGAAAGGCAAGGTTTGTTCGGAGTTCTTTTGCACTTTGGGTTTGGACGAGCTCGCAGCATTATTGTTTGGTCATATCAAAAATCAGCCATGATAGCTCAGTGGGATAGCTCACTGTCTGTCCTCCCCATGGCCCGGGTTCAATTCCCAGCCACGGCGGAGTATTTTCAAGGGATTTTTCCCTGGCTGATCACACAGTGAGTCCTTCGCGGTATAACGAAGTTGTTCACGGGACTAACCATCCAGTAACGCAAAAACGACAATGGTTACAGAAACTCATCAACAGACAATTCTTCAGCTAGGAGGACACAGGCGAGAACCGCAGCCCAGACCTGGGTTCATGACGAGAAAGATGGCATCGGCTGGACTGAGATCCTGGGGAGAAGCTGCGGCTGCTGCTAAGAACAGAATCAACTGGAAAAAGCTGGGAGAGTCTGTTGTGGAGACGCTATGTGGCATATGCCATTCAGCAATATAAATAATAATAAATATCAAGATAGGATGGTAACACCCTCTATAGCATGACTAAAAAATGGCTAAAATAAACATGATTTTCAGAATGGACTTCGATGTGGCCATAGAGAAGATTCACTACGGGTGGGCAGAGGGGGGAGGTCACCCTAGGTTCTTGTGATCTCAAGCTCAGTGCTCTAATCACTGAGCTATCCCAGTACTCCCTTCAAGCTGGTAAAACTAACCGCATGAATCCCTCGCATGGAGTTCCCTTCAGGTGAGTTCATTAGGTTTTCAGTTATAGCGAGAGACAACTCCGATTCTAGGAAAGCCAGTGTCTGCTCGAAAGTGTCGGAGATGAGATCATTCACCATCTTCAAACTACAATCAGATCGGGGCATCTCCTTTTCTAAACATATGTGACACCCTGCATCAAAACAAGCGCTAATGCCTATGTGCGCAATAGCGTGTCGAAGTTCACTAATATTAGTTCATAGAGTTATCCTCCCCTAACCCAATTATTATTCTGACATGACTCTATGCACTCGCTAGCTTCTTTTCAAATTTTTTGCGTAATGACCATTATCCAGGGTTCGTGAATTCAGAGATTAGCCTGATATTGTGCTACTAAAAGGATAATTGTAGTAGAACCACCAAAAAGAGTCTGACAGCAGTCATACTTGTGAAAGAGCATAAGGCGGAATTTCGGCCCCATCGGTCAAAACGACCGAGGTGGTCAAGTCATATAAGACCGGGCAATATAATTGACAAGCTCTGAGCTAGCTGGTAGTTGGTCTAACTACTTAGACTAGCACTATTCAACCTGTTTAAATATAACATAAAACCTGGCAAAACCTACAGAAGACCCTGCCAACAAGAGTATAATCTCAGAAGTAATTCTTTACACCCTCCTTTAGTCAGCTGGCTTAACTGGGAAGCAGCCATCACAGTAAACATGGGGAACACAACTCAACGCTTCATGTTGACCAATGACTGTGGGGTAACCACTTTCAGAACGAAAGCTTTGAAAATTAAAGATGTTCACATTAAGAATGGTTCAGTCAAGATAACAGAGCCAAACCAAAGTAATGGCAAATAAACGTATACCGACTTACATTCGTTCCCAGTGGTGACTTGAGATTAGTCTGAAAATGGGTTCCAGTTCAGTTAGTGCGAGACATACTTGAACTATCAACTCATCATGGCCTGAACAGAACTGACCTCAGGCTAGTGAAATGGGTTCCCAGTGGGGAGTCAGATTCCTGACCAGGAGATAATTTCCTAGTAAAGAGTCGATTCGCCTGGGGGCGATCTGTTGACAATACGAAGATATTACTGACCAGGAGCTGGATTTTGGACTAGTCACTGATCACTGGTGGAGAGATGGTTTCTGGTGGAAAGTAACAACTTAAAATGAAGTGTACCTAGGAGCCGTGAATTCGTGAACTCGCGCCTATTGCTGAAGATTACCTAGCTGTGGTGAAGATCCATTTATGTCTGGCTGAGATCATCCATGATTGGATAAGCTGCTTCCAGTGTATGTTATCATGTGGAGAGTGAAGTACTGAGCATCGAGCCAGTGCTGACGGTGAGGCATCAGCGAGACTGCCGACCTCAAACAATATGGAGGTGAAACCTGCAGAGTGAATGTGTGCATGCTGACATGAATGTACTGAAAACTAGGCTGTATCATACAGTTATGCTCCTATAACTCTATGATAGGAGGATAACTCTTTGGGGTGTATGAAATTGACCCTCCAAAGAAGATAATTCGGTGCATTGAACTTGGTGTGGTGTAGGCAAGGCAAGGCAGTTCCACACAACCAGGTTTCAGCCTGATGTTACAATCATAGAATAGTCTCCAGATATAGAAGATAACTCTATGAATGCTATACACTGCAATACACATGTGTCCCCATGCTGCACACCGTGAGATGTGAGCATTAAAGGCATTGACAGGCAAGTTTGTGGTTCGCTTTATGAGTGGGGTGCTTTACACTGAGTGAGCATCATAAATATCCAATCAGTGATAATTCAGGAGAACATTTTCTTTCAATTATCCAATAAGCCACTGCCTCACCTCAGTGACATAAATATCACTGTTCACCCTGATCATGGCAAAGAGGTTGGAAAAGGATCTCTTGCCCACTCACTTGTGTTGAAGACACATTTAGCATTAGCGAGAGTGAGCCTATTGTTGCTGTCCATGAGAGAACTCATTCCATCGACCCATTCCGAGTTCAGGTCACCGTCCAGTACCATCCAGTTCTCAATGACTGTCGGTGCCTCAAGGCCAGTCTTATTCTTCTTTTCACTGTAATGTAAAGCAAGCAATAAAACTGCGGACTGTGTTCAGGTTTGACCAATGAAACTGGAGATTGCATAAAAATGTGTGAAGGTAACCAATGACCTAAAAGCTCTGTGTACATTCAGGCTTCAACCAATAATGTTGAAGCCGGCGTTCAAATTCGACCACTTAAATGAAAGATCGCATACGAATGCGTGAAGTCAGCCAAAGACCTACATGCTCGGTGTGTGAGCAAAGAAAACAGCAACAGACAGTCATAAAAACTCAGTCATTAGAGTTGAACACTGTGGACAAGTCCGGCAGATGAATTGGAGACAGGAAAAGAAAACACTAGGAAAACACTTCATCACTCTCAGACTTAAAATGCAGCTGAACTGTATATGTAGGGATTCTAACCTAATGTCAGAAATTAAATGCTTGAGTAAAGCGTGAACCGGGTATAATCATCAACACTCATAAAACTCAACTCATCACAACAGCTATTCATTCTACTGCATGCCATCAATCAGTCACGGTATTACCAGAAAATGGACTATACTAGTAGTAGTAGTAGAGAAATCAGGGGGACAACAAATTCACAGCTAGGCGTATACATTCAGCAGACCTTTTCCCTTTATTTTTAGTACGTGTAGGCTGGGTTTTGCTCACATTACGGCGCAGGTGATGCTCCAATATATGCCTGAAGTGGTACAGGTGTAAGAATACAATCATTGTAACTCATAGCATAATACGCTGCATGCTTAGCGACAACCAAAAGTCTTTTCGTTGATCAGGGAGTAAAATTCACACAGAGAATATCGATCTGGAGTTTAAACAAAGATGAAAACATTGATAACTTTCTCAGTTTCGGGCCATGCTCTTCAAAGATCTTGTAAACTATGTAGTGACCCTATATGACTGCGGTGGGTGGCGGGAGTGGGTTTGGTCAGTTTGTATCACCTGATTATGCCACAAATGATGCCCTTCTTACCACCCTATGGGTTATTCCTGAGATGCTGCCCTAGAGTATCTACTGGACTCTGTTTCTGCCTTCCATTTCTAAATATAGCTTTTCATGCCTTTCATGAACCTTGATGCAAAAAAGAGCTGTGGTCTTACCTAAGTTACCCATGTGAGATCAAATCGTCAAATCAAATCAAACCAAGTCACCACTATTGATTTGTCTGAGCTTCAAAGAAATAACTCCCCATGCATGATTAGTAAGTTCATAACCACTTAGTCAAATCGCTTTCCAGCAACTTGTTCAAGAATACAAAACTACCCTTAGTAGATAGACCAAATCGTCATTCATTTTTTCCGGAACATTTAATCCTTCTGGTCAATGGGTGAAACTGCACTCACTTGTAGCATTGAGTGAAGCTGTCCGCTGCCTGGACATTGCTGGATGCATTCTGCAGAAGATGGGTGAGGATACCATTCCTCCATACTCCTGATTTATATTCACCAAATAGCTAAAAACAGGAGCAGGTTTGGCATGAAGACCTGGTATATAGGTTTTGATAAAATGTCAACAGCAGCTAATATACAATGTAATGCCCGTTTAGTATGCAAATCTATCTCTACCACCATGTAGAGTGCACAATTAGCCAATGAATACAGCAGCACAACAAAAGCTCAATGGTTGCACCTTTGCACACAATAGCAAACTGTACTTTTTTCCTCAGAGCCTTCAATCGAGCAAGACGATAGACCGGGCAACATCGATAGCAACACACAATACAGTGTTGTGTTGGCAGGTCTGGTATAGTCTGATATAGCTATTCCTCACCTCACTGGTAGACATGGCACTTGGGCATAGAGTTGTTAGGTTCACGCGCGGATAATTCGTCGTGACCATCTCATTTTCTTGACAATTCTGGTGCCAGGTACCGAGGCGACCAAACGTCCTTGACATGTTGCCCCATTTTTTCAATAGATGAGACTTCTCCCTGGCCTCCATTGATCTCAGGAACTGAAAATGTATGGCAGAAGTCAAAGTCACGCTGAGCAGAGTCTATTGGTGTATCAATGGTATGTTAGGAGCATCTCAGTCACACGTCAGCTAGCCTAGTAGTGAGAAGCTAGTAAGAAGCGTTATATACCCAAAAGTGAGTGAGGAGCTTACAAAAAAGTATAGTGAGTACTGTTATTAGAGACACCTTAGAGAAGGTGATGTCATGGATCGGTCAACAGGTCAAATCGTAGCTTTCACCTTTCACTCGATTACTTCAAAGGACTAGTAGCGATCAGATGAAAGTGACGGTACCACCAACTAGGAACCCCTAGTTCTCAATGCAAAACCCACCAAACAAGCTCCTACTCCCAGACAAGACCTGTTAAAAATTTTAACAAAATCAAATGAGCCTTGGGAAGTTTTGGCACTCGATTACTTTTGGAAGCCATTTTTAATTCGATTGAACGGAAACATTGACCCTAGGCAGACAGCATCTTCCCAATCCTTATCAACCATGAACATTCACAATAAGAACTAACCCACACCTCACAGCAACAATGGCATTTTGTGCCTCATTTTTTTACAATATATTCACAGCACCTTGACTTCTAATTTCAGCATATAGCTTTTTCATCAGACCTCCTCACAGTTATAGTGAATTTGCCAGTTGATATGTTTTTCACGAGTACACTCGGAACAGTCAATGAGCACTTCAAAATTTGAAGAATGAGTAAATGGCTAGGTGCTGAGACCTGGCTCTGGACCAATTGAGGCAATAACTCTCAAGACCAACCAATTGGTTAAAACAACTTCATGTCTCCGTGACAGAATAGCCGCCAGGGGTGGTGCAAAACCTGACCTAATGAGTCTATTTGACTCAGCATTTCCCGGGTGATGAGTCACAAGTGCTGAGGTTTTGTCTGAAGTGGAAATCCCAGCAGGAAACCCGGTCCAAGACCCAGTACACATTCCACTAATTCCACTAAGCCAATGCTACACCACCTGATTACGTGACAACTCTAACCAAACTGAAAGATCGCCTCAGACTCCATAGCAGGACTAGCTACAGACAAGACCCCCTCAACAGGTTATAAAAAAATGTTATAGTAAAACAGTAACAACAGCTTGTTCGTGTAGCAATCTGGTTAAAACCTGTTAAGACAACAGTCGAGAAATCCTGTGTTATAAGGCGCTATGAGCAGCGAGAGGGCAACTTACATCCGGTTGAAGCTGGAAAGGCAATTGCAAAAGATTAATTCTGAATGTATAGATACAAAGCGTCATGGGTCTTTCAATCAACATCAAGATACATTACTATGAAGGAAGGTCTTTGTGTCATACTATGTGACTAAATATAAGACATCCCCGAATTAACCTACCTTAGGTATAGACTTGGACAGTCCAGCCACTGACAGGGTTGGGCGAATCTCATCCCCCACTGTTTCCGAGTCGTGTCTTCTGCTATGCAGTTTATTCAGAGACTGACAGAGAATCTTATAAGAAGTTGTCTTCCCACTACCACTGGCTCCTGTTAGTAAAACACTAGTTCTCTGCTGTAATGCTGCATTGAGCTGCAGTACTCGTTCTACCTGAGCTTCATTAGGTTGAAGACCTGTAAAATACATAGATAAGGAGTCGCAACCTCGTGTGCAATAGAGTTAGGTTATTTTTTCACTCCGATCTCTGTCTGTTGTGATTTGGATTGCTCAGTGAATCTCAAAGGTGAAGTGAAAACGAGAAGCTTGATCTATTTCAGCCATTTGAGTTGGATCAGACTAGTCTTTTCCCTGTCCTACACAAACTATCATGTGGTTTCAGTCCTGTGAAAAAACATTGCTTGTGACTCACAGGTCTGTGTGGTAGAGTTAGGTTTCAGCCGCCTCATCAACTGCCATTCCATGGCGTTCATAAGGGCTGTTTTATTCGGCAAAGGAATTACCCCTGATTGTCAATGAGGGAGTCGGTGACCAACCACATATAAACTAAGCAACAGAATTTTTGCCTCACCGTCCGACTTCATTTCTTCACGAATGGCGTTAGCCAGGTCAGTATCATAGCGGCTGCTAGAGGGAGTCGAGCTCAATGGGAAAATATCCCTGATAGCGTCACGATAGCAAGCCTTATCCTCCTCGGATTGGAATCTTGGTAACATTATGGCATTCAGACCAAACACCAGAGCCTCCTCTCCCTTTTCAGGCTTCAGTGAGGTGAACTCATCTATGAAAAGTGAATCAGAAGGATTCAGCTGCAATAGTCTGGCAACCTTTTATTTTCACTAGTCACTGGCACATTATGTGAAAATTCATGCCTGTTCTATGGACCTGGAAATTATAGAAGGCGATCATCGCAGAACCAGAGGACAGAAGAAGTTGTATCGTTTCATATTGCTCATATCCGTTCAGAGGGCTTGTGTCATCTTGACGGTATACATATCTTTTCCACGTGTTTTTGAGTTAGGATGTATGTGAGGAGCTCATACTCACAAAAAGGACCTGGACGAGGTTTGAACCCGGGTTCATGTGATTGAAAGCTCAGCGCATTATTGTCGAACTATACCATTATTCCTACTTAACCTTGCCAGAATTGCAATACAAATAAAAAAGTGACGCTGGAGATTTCTCTAGAGTTTGAATGAATTCTTTTCTGAATCACCATAATGCCCATAAGTGCTGTGTGCTGGTGTCTCAGTTGCTCCTACATAGGCTTTTGCTGTTCTCTATCACTGAGATTAAGCCCAGGATCATAGCATGCTCAGCAGCATTTACAAAGGTATGAGTGATTGGTCAGGTATGGGAAAAGAGATTACCTTCGTTTTGCTCTGAAAATTCTGGTGAGAGAGCGGGATTATAAAGTCTCTCAACTGCCACTTGGATAATGAGTAGGAGAGTCTTCAGGGTAAACTCAGTTGGTTCTCTGTAAAAAGAACGAGAGTGCATTAATTTTTTACCAATCTAGTACACTAGTCTTCTTTCTTTCGTAATCTGGCCCACTGATCTTTTGACCCATCATTTCCCAGGGGACATTTACTAGAGGGCTTTTGGCTGGCACCTATGTGGCCCAAAGAAAAAGTAATTCTATGGGTGGGCCGGTTGATTTAACATCGCGATCAGATACTGACGAGGGTGTTGCAAAATTTAAAGTTTCGTCCAAACCAGAAATCAAACCAAAGCCTCGCACAATTTCCACTAATCAATCACTAAACAATCGTTTCACCTTGGTGAGCTAGTGATCTAGTGAGAAAAACCGATTTATGACATCTGTTGTCGAAAGGTGATGCAGTTTCTGGTAAAACTACAAGACCAGGGCAATATGATTGCAATAATAAGCGCATTGCATTGAGCCTCTCACATCGATAGGATATGTGGGACTGGTGGAACTTTGAGTGAAACTACAAAACCTGGGCAGTGTAGAGATAGTAGTGGTTGACTAAGCCCAGAAGATCTCCCAGTGTGCCTGTCCATAGACTCAGTGTGATGCAATGTGATATAAGACTGAACGGATAATCCAAGGAGGTTGGGAGGTCAACGAAAGTAATCCCTTTTACACAGTCGGCTCCTATGATATGAGTATAGGGAGAGGTGTATCTTCACCTGTTTGTCGTGTTTAGTTGGATTTTGCAGAACTCGGCAAACAGCAGAAGTTTTCTTGTCAGTACGTCTGCCTGCTCGAAACGCCAGGAGTAGAGTGAGGTTTCTACTATCACTGCCGTGTCTGGTTTCACCAAAGCACACGGACGCATTAGGGCCTACAAAAATGACAACAATCATGGGGGTTCAAAAGAGCGAGCAAAGCCAATGGGTAAACCATCAATTTTTTGTCATTGAAATTATTGCAATACAAAACGTTGATCGCCACCAAACAGCTCCCACTCCTGCTAAAAGCAGCATTGAAAAATATGTCAAATGAAAAACTGCATTAATTTCCACAATACACACATGAAGACATGATTAGACACGGAGACACAGACTTATCTATGTTTTCTTGACCCACGCTTACCCTCAGTGAGTTCGGGATTTCAGCAGCTGTCTGTCTGTCCGTGTTGAACACCATGAAGCAGGCCGCATTGTCCCTGGCTGGGAGCAGATAGCCGTCATACATCAGATTGCCGATATAACATGGCGAATACATCACCCCGTCTGACACAAGATGGCGATAGTCTGTTTTTTTCTCCTTGTTTTTCAGCGGTTTGCCTGAGAAAGGGAAAGTAGGAGAGCTCAGTGCCTAGAGCCCGTGTTTCAAGATCAAAAGATCCTGGGTTTATGTCCTAGTCATGCGGAGCGCCCACTGTGAGAATGAACTTTTACCCTAATTCCTAGCAACTATCACTCCAGCAGGCCTAGTGCGTAGGAGGTCCATTGAATAGGACGGCCTGCGTAGAATAACAAAAATAAAGGAATTTTCGCCATAAGTTGCGAGCCTGTCTTTGGGTTTAAGACATCATTTCAGGCAAGAAACAAGACTATAATTTTACGTGAAAACATGATTCAAAACGTCTACTTCTGCTACATCAAACTCTGCATAAGCTTTGCGTGTGTTTTAGAAAATGTACTATGATTTTCTAAAGTTGACAGAGGCCTTTGAAGGATAAAGCCCTTACCAGTACCATAGAATAAAGAGGGCGGTGGGTCATCCTTGTAGAGGTCAGACTCTCTAATGCTGATCTCTTTACTTATAGAGTGTCTTCTCCTGCGATACTTATCGCCGAAAAATGTTGTCATCGTTCCCTCCTACAGTAATGATCTGCGCTGAGTTTTCATCGCGATTGGCAGAAAACTGAACGGTTGAATAATCATACACATGAAAACCTTTAGATATGTCTATGTGGATAATACAGTGGGATAGTTCAGTGGCCAGAACTTATGGTTTGAGATCGATATATCCTGGGTTCAAGTTCTGGTCTTGATGGGCTTCCATTTTGACTATGAACTCTCATTTACATAATTCTTTTCTCTTACCGGCCCAGAAAAAGCCTCAGGCCTAGAAGATCTGCTCAGTGTTATGTCACTGGGTCACTGAACAAATGCCTACGTAGAATGACAAAGGAGAACACTAAGAGGTTTAGCCAAGATTTTATTTCCTTATTTTGTCTTGTAGGCGGGGTCTTTGACGATCCTGCTTAGCAGACCCCCTATAAGCTTGGGACTTGTCCAGAGGCAGCAGGACCAATCTATGTGAGGAGCTCACACTCACAGTGGGAGCTAAACATAACCAGGTATGGGAGTCAGCATCTAAAGATCTCTAACCATTGATTTATCCCACAGGCACAACAAAATTAGACATAAAAATGCCGAGATATCCTCATACCCTATCTGGTAGGAAGGTGTGAACTCTCTGTAGCATTTTAGGAGAAGTCACTAGTTTCGTGCCATCATCAGTTTGTATCAAAGAATGAAGAGTCGTCAAAGAGTTTCTTCTGACAATCTTTGATGGCTATAAACAAGCAATGGTTCTATAAATGCTGTGAGATGGGGCAGAAGCAATGCCGACTGAAATATCTTTGCGCTTGAAATTGAAGCGGGTGAGTAGCAGACACAACCAGAGGAATATAAGCAAATAATAGAAGCACTGTCATTGGATAGCTGAATCTATAATAAATAAGCTACGCCTCTACAGTAGCAGACTTTCCTCACACCAAAAACACTACATTTCCGTGAAAATAGTTGAGCAGCAGACAAAACCAGCAGAATAAAAGCATCACAGCAAATAATAGAAGCATGTTCATTGGACAGCTGACTCTATACTGAATAGGCTGAGCTTCTATGATAGTGAGCTATCCTAACAACAGAATCACTACATTTCCTTTCAGTGCGAAAAGAGCATGACCAGAAAAGATGGTGCCTGGAGCCCATTTGATCAGCAACCGACAGCGCATAAAAAGCATACAATCTTTTGTAGCCACCAAAAATACAGTTGATGTTACCTTTGCCTCTTTATGAGTCTTTACAGACAGATATTTCTGTAAATTCAGGAGATTCATCAAAACAGTAAATAATAAAAAAACAGTATTCACAGGGTCAAGTGATAAGTGAGCAGCTTGCGCTGTGTTAAGGACCAGAGGCCCTTGGTTCAATTCCCTGCTTGCATGGCCATACTATGGGCAGATAATCTTTGGCACTTAACATAGAGTTATTCACCCCTGACAATAGTGCTGTACATAGACCTAAGCAGCGGGTCCCTGATAATAAACTTTCCTACTAGAATCCAACTAGAATCCTTGTGGCTTTGAAATTTATTGGTCTTTTAAAATGTTCGTAGTTCGAAGAATGTTGAAGTGAGATTAGTTAAAAAAAATACCTGGCATCAACTCCTGGCAGGTTCAATTGGAATTGCACACTGTAATGCATGGAATATTAATCTCATTCTAAACACGTCATTCTTGGATTAATCTCCCCTTTCAGCTCAGGTTTTTTTATGAATACATATCAATTGGATCATAGTCAACCTTATTCATTGGTATTGACACCTACCTTATCCGTTACTGGGAAACCCCTCGTGGTGTACTCGTACGCTTTCGAATATCGAAGAGTTCTCAGGGAGCTTGTAACAATCTGCAGTTGTTGCGAGGCGACTGACATAAGCTCCTTGGTCATTCTGTCTGTGTCATCCAGCACTGCCCAACAACCTGACTGTACAACACCTGAGAGCACCTGTCGTATAGTGCCTAGACGCATCTCTGGGCTACAGGTCAGGGGGAAGACGCAGGTGCCCAGAACCTGTATAATGAAACTAATGCTGGTAATCTTTATTTCTGTGTCGAGTTCTCCAGTTTCTGTTAATGTCGCAGTAGAGACCCAACTCTCAACATAAATGCCACCCATTTCCAGCTAAGCATGTGGAACAAGCTTGCAGGATTCTATTACCAACAGTCCTCAGTTTGGAGAGGTCTGATGTGTGAATAATACCACTTGTTTAAATTTGAAACCTAAAAAAGCTACATTTTATCACGTACAAACTATCCTAACATACCTATCCATGTCTCTAATCTACAGTCCAGAGACGCTCACCAGGACTGGCCACTAAAGATGAACCTTTGAATATCTCACCGTAAAACGTCTGGGATTTATAGATTGATCCACCAACACGAAACAATTTTGACTTACAAATTTGTGCAATTGATAATTTTTTTTTTCGTGTCTCCATGCCTGAGCAACTGTCAGGAGTGGTGCAGAAATTGGCCTACTGAGTCTTAGGCTCAGTGTTTCTCAGGGTGCGTCATTAGGAGACTTTCTGCTTGCACCCGCGTGCCCCA
>Ga0224511_10000523_pt1 | contig 18804 bp, 15 predicted proteins | sample SF_May12_sed_USG_2_FD_169988 | JGI IMG/M metagenome (GOLD analysis project Ga0224511, IMG submission 169988) | Sediment microbial communities from San Francisco Bay, California, United States - SF_May12_sed_USGS_8_1 | ecosystem: Environmental > Aquatic > Marine > Sediment | place: USA...
AGAGGAGTGCGGAAAGAACTTACCTGGCTGTGTAGCGGCTGCTCTCCATGCACCGCTGTGACACACCTTCAGTTGCTGGGTGTAAATATCGTACCACATCTTACCGGTCTCCTTCCATGTACATCCAGCATCATATGGTATCTGATACTGGACCTCGTACATACCAGCTATGAGAAGAGAATAACAAAATGGGGAAATATAGCTATCCAACCGAGAGAACAAAAGGTATGTCCACTTATTGACTTAGCTGATAGCGCATTTATCTTACCAGGTGGGGAAGGGTATAGTGGGATAGCTCAATGGCTGTATAAAGCGCTTTTTGGCTCAAGATCAGTTAGACTGAGCGCTCTCTGTCAGAATGAACCCTTCGCACAATTCCTATAGCTTCTACCTCTCCAACAAGCCTATGGCCAAGTGCAGGCATTTAAAACTACAAATAAGTCCGCATGTACCGAAGTAACACCAATAAAAACGCAAGGATCTGAGTTTGATATTAGCCTGTTTACCGCTTCTAGATGTATGGAAAGAAGATTAAGACCTTGTGGAGGTCTGTATTCTAAAAAGAAATCTGTCCTCTTCCTGTGATCTACCATATAGGAGTACCAAATCATGTCGTATGTACTCACTTGATTCCATCTGAATGTCTGGTTGCGTGGCGATTTCTGGCATAGCTGGCATGGGAGATGGACAGGCCAACTGACCCGCATCAGCACCAGGCAACAGTAGCAGCTGCTTTATGCTACCCTGCAAAGAAATGGCCAGTTCCTTAGTAAAGAAAAATATGAAAGGCGCATTTTCGATAAACAGTTTATCTTCTCTTTCTGGCTTGCTTTCATTCTTGTTTAGGTGCTTGGCTCAAGAATGGTTTTGTGCTCGTCTTGGATCTAATTAGCTTAGGAGATGTGTGCATGAAATATGAGATACAATTTAAGGCAGTAACCAAAAGTGTGTAGAGAAATTTTACACCCAACAAATTAGCAACATAAGACCTACAACAAGATTCATAATGTTTGTAGTTCGCTTAAAACACTTATATTAAAAGAAAGTCAAGTGTTTTTTCTATGGCATTGAAGTCATCCACTTGTTTGTGATCTTTGTCTTGAAAAGTTCTGGGGAATAATTGTGGGATATCTTGAAACGAGTTATTATTATTGGTGGTACCCTCTGGGTTTCAGGTATAAATTATAATGTGGAGTGATTCAGTCAGTGTGTGACTCATTTCTCTTTGATGATGGTTTTTAAGTGTTATTTTTCTGAGTTTGATCCTAGTGGGTTAAACACCATCCAATGACTACCAGCATGTGGGATGGCACTGAACCCACAATCATGTTAAAAGTTGAATTCAAATGTAGTAAATATTTTCGTGACCTCCCATAACCTTTGTAATGAGTACGTGGTGCGATTAAAACAGCTTTTGAATAAAATGCAGCACAGCGCTCCTAGAATGTATTAGTACCATGTGGTGAAGTGATAGCGCACTAAGCTTGGGGTTATGGGTTCATGGTTAACCTACCAGTCTGCATAGGCACTGGTCTGTTATTTCACCTTCATCGAATTTGGATTTGGATAAAGGAGCCTGTCAGCTAGTATGACCTTCTCAAATGGGGCACAACACTAAGTATCATGGAGATAAGCTATCCAAAAGAAAAATGAACTTGTGTAGTCTCAAATTATACCAAAATCAAACGTTCTTGGTGAAATTTACCAGTACAGGTGACACTATGTGCTGTTTTTAAGTGTCTTCCTAAATATTTTTATTCAGTGTATGTAGTCAGGTATATCTGCGGTTCAAACTACCGAGTCACCAGGGGACAATCCTCACTTGACGGAACAACCGATCTCTTTCATCTGACATCATAATTAATTATTTTTCACACTTCAAAGACATTGTTTGATTTGGTTAGAGATCGCTGGGCTTCAAACATAATTTAGTCACCCGAGTGACAGGTAGAAATTTTATCACGGGATTCTGTTTCATAATGGTCAGTTTATGGGCGCAAGGTTTCACACATTCGAGAAGACTTATGACTCCTTCATCAATAAACTAATATAAGGTTAATTATTAGGATTCCTATCAAAAATTGGCAGCGATTGTGAATAATGTGATTGGCCGCATTGTGAGTAATTCATAGCTCCTGCTGTTCGGTCTGCTGAATAGCATGGCCAAATGCCTGCTTGGAACAATGAATGGAATCAACTTCTACTTTTTCAACCCTGTCCAAGCGCAGAGTTTCTCTCTACTATCGTCTACCGAGGCAGACGAATGTCATTATTTTTATCAGAAAGTGGCAGTGATTGGCAGTAATATGGCAGGACAGTTAGACCTGTATAGACAGAATATCTGAATGAGCTGATATTATTAACACTTACCCGAAGCTGACCTGGCTGTATTTTCCTATTACCAACATGTATGTTATCACCAGTGGTGTCAAGGAAAGCCGGGTAGTTCCTCTTAAACTTCTGGCTTATAAGCTCCCCACAATCTACTCTCAACGCGACCTGTTGACCAGCCATTGTTACTATAATAGTATGCCACTGTCCATCATACAGCTGTCTATCAAAGCTAGCTGTCCGTTTACCCGGCGGTACTCGATAATCACTATAGTACACTGTCACCTTAGTGCGACTGATGCTAACACCCAGCTTTATGTCAGCTCCTCCATCCGGGATTAAAGAGAAGAGGTATCCGTCCTCCCATTCGGGAGTATCTGAATCTTGATCTAACTTAAACGTCGCCAATATTGAGTATTCGTCTGGCCAGTAAGTACATCTGGTGAAGATTTCTGTAGCCGGGAAATGCAGAGTTCCGGCATGCTGCCCCAGTGTATACGAATGGATACTGTGTTCCTCATCATAGTGTATACTAACCCCACGCGGTAATTTATATCTGTTAGGAATTGCATGTGTGAGAAGATACTGCGGCTGTAACTCTAAAATATAAAGATGACATATCCATAGATTATAAAGTGGAGTGGAGGGGCGTGCCTCATTATAACATAAATCTGTGAAAGCTTTTGTCTCGTGTTCATAAATCAGACAGTCCTCAGAATGGAGTGACCGTTTGCATCGGCTGATGCGGCGGCTTTAGGAGTGGAATTTACAAATTTATTATCTAAGAGAATATGCTACTGCAAAAATAAAACGCCCAAGGCTACAATTAAAACAATAGAGGCTTGTTTGTTATTAAAGCATAGAAAAGCACACAAGTTGTTAGCGCAAATTAATTTTCTTCCAAAGAAACAAAGTTTTGAAAATGTAAGCAGGTTGCAGGTGTTTTAGGCTTGGTCTAATCTCAAACTGCCCCGAGCTAATATCATGGCTTCGGGGGTGAAACCTGAAAAGTGTAGAATTGGGTGCACATAATCTTCCGAAAAAAGGCCATTATCATTTCGAATGTGACACAGCTTACCATGACACTGTAATACATTGATGCATTACCGCGCGCATGCCTCATTGATGATTTTTATCAAATTCCCGAGAACGCTCGAGCCGACGGATCTTTATCACTGATACAATAGTAATAACTGATTATTGGTATCACTAACTAGCATAGCATCACAGCAGTCATATTATTAGTGTTTGTTTTCACTATAGAGTTAACAACCACTGTATCTTTTTTGGATGACCGGGTTTGATGTTTGTGTATTGGGAGATGTATCAACTAACCGTGTTATCTGACACTATACTGACAGCTAAAAACTCTTCACACAAAACTTTATTTAGGTGCATGTCATTTATAAAAATACTAGGATTTATAGTGAGTCTCCTGTGATGAAGAGAATCCATGAACAAATAAAATCAGTAGGGGTTGCCGACGGTAGATCTAAGGGACCGCGCCGCAGATAGGACGGGTACAAACTCCTCAGCAGAATACAACGAGCGGAGTTAATAAACATTCCTATGCCAACAAGTGAATAGCCAGCATACTGGGCTATACATGCAGACATACTCTGGTTAATACAGAACTGTGCGGTAGGTGTAGGGGGTTTATTTGTAGTTGATGTATCCTATAGACTATTTCATCGGTATTGTATGTAACTGGAGGAACCCTGACCACTCTCTTTAAAGAATCCACAATCATGAGGGTATTACATAAAATTCTGGGAAATCCTTAGTCGTCTATTACTGGTACTCAAACAATGTGGGGTTGACCTTTTAAAGATTCGAATCCATCAAAAAGTGTGTTTAAGAACACAGAAAAGAGGAACCTTAACATACCCTTTAATAAAAATTGCAGCCAAAGAGACTAGTTTCTTTTTTCACTTATAATACTGATAATCCCTCAGCTGACGAGAGCTCCATCAGTTAATTTAAGTTAGTTTAGGTGAGTTTATTTATAACCCTGACTAGGAAAGGTTGGAGAGACAAGCCTATCGTCGTCGCATCAACAGAGAGGCGTTGACAACACAGAGAGGTTAAAATGAGACAAGATCTGTAAATCTGCACTCACTGTACACCCTAATGGACATTATGCTCTGCTTATCTGATCTACTCAATACAGCCTATGAAATAGATACCAGCTGTAAGTGAGAAGATAAATGGATTATTCTGATGAGTGGCTGATTAAGGGACTCACTCTCCTGCCTGACTATAAATGTTATGTTTCCGTTATCAAGCTTTGAACTGTGGATGTCAGAACTTTAGAATAATTTTTTACAGCTTAAAATCTCATGCGCACTCCGATAGTTATTACATGATTGCCATACAAGCTCTGGACAAGCTAGTAACATTGTATGCACACCTGCAGTCACAGTATATTTATTGGTCAGGGGGGACCAAGAAATAAGTCATTTAAACTGTAATAAGAAGCCCAGTGACTGTAAATGGTCAGCTGTGTAGTTTTATTACCCAATTTTAATGAAGGTTAATCATGCAGGTGAATAGGGGGGCTGCCAGACTCAATCATTTGAATTGGCCGCTGCAAGATTTAACACATGCACAGCTCGAGTCGAGAGATGCACACTTACCTGTACATGTTTGTACTCTGAACGGCATGCAATGTGTCACCGTAACTATCACAGTAAAACCGTAGAATGACAATAATAATAACATTGTTGCCTGTATGCGTTTAGATCCCTTCTGTTCATGTGTGATATTAGAATAGTAGTGAGTAGTGAGACACTCCAGACTATCTATCCGTCAGTTCTTGTGGCACTGTACTGGTCACATTGAACTCGAGTGTAGAAGGAATAAAACTCCGGTGTTAACCCGCAGCTAGCCCTGCTCTGAGTGCTTAAACCTCAACTACAAAGACACAATAACCACATAATTCCGACTGCATTATTTACCAGAGATAATTCAGAAGCAGATAGCGATCTGGTTTCCCACCGTAACGGAACAGCAAGCCTTTCTGTGAATAGTTACAAGGGCCTAAATGGGCTCAAAAACGCATACACACAAATTAACTGAAAATTTTCGTTTCGGCATTTTGTCATCAAAATACTGTAGAACTGTATTTTAGTAAACGCTGATAAGAAATGAGGGTATAAGCTTACCAGCGCTGGTGACACTCCACTATAAACTGAGGACATGAACGCGGCACACTATTGTCTCGTATTGTCGGCACCAGATCAAAGGCAACAAAATCTAAATATTTGAGGCTCCTTTGAGCTATACAGCCTGATTTATGTCTGATAATCCACTAAATGCAAGCAAGCCTTACTCTGATTGGACTATCCATAACCACATAGACCCATTGACCAATAGAGCAGCTTGTTCATACAGATGAGATAGACCAGTAGGCTTGTAACAATGCAACTTGTATTACAAAATTACCTTATAGCGTCTTGGAGTAATGTTCCATGGACAAAGCAGGGTGGCTGAAATCATTGCATGAAATGATAGATGGTCATGCTACGGAGGACTTTAAATACACTTGAAGTGCGGTTGACAATACTATGCATGCGATGTGGCTAGGCCGAGACATTTCTAGGAGCTTTGATCATTGAAGCGGCACAGCAGATATTTTTACTCGACGCGGCTGCACCCTCAAATTATAAAATAAAAGCCAAGTGGTAATTTGTTACTAACAATGAATGTTACGTAAATTATCAGTACTGAATAATTATGTGTCGTACTGTGTGATTTTAGCATGGGAGTTTCAGTCCTCACTGGAGAGCACAGTATGAGTTGGAAGCAGTTGTTACGATGATACAAATTTATTACTATATTAGATTTAAAAAGCAGTGAACTTATAAATATAGGGATAATAACGTCAAAATATTAATTAAAAATGAAAACAATCATGTCGGGTAAAAACCTCCCATAATATCACAATTGCGTTTCCAAGTTTCAATCCTTTGGCTAATGGTCTGATACCAAGTTATTCTATTTATGAAAAAAAGGTGAACAACCTGTTCATGATCTGACAAACCAACACCCAGTTCATCTAAGATTAGCAACTGTGGTAGTGGGTGTTTGCTTGTGTATAACAAGCTCCCACTGGAGTATAATCGCCAGTCTATAAGATAGAGCACTTCTTTTTTCCACCAGCCTTTCCCTTTTGCTGCACAGGACTCTTACGGTTAATCTGTCTTACCAAGTCAAAGAAAATCTAAAAACACACAGACATTAAAATACGTGAAACTGAAGCATTCCAGGTCAAATTAATATCTGCCCAGCAGCCTACCCAGAGAGCAGCCTACCCAGACTATCCATCCCGTCTTGTCTCACAATGCTTCGCACCGAGTCAGCATGTACTCTGGTAGTGTGCTGACCATGAGACGATACCATTTAATTTGCCGACAGCCTAACACTTATAGGACTTCTTTTACACTAGAGAGAGTTTTCTGCGATTAGTTGCACCAACTTGTTGCAGATTTACCGCAACATTTTACCGCAATGTTTTGCTTTTACACTGTAATTATTTTTTTCATAAAAAATATGACACATGACCTAGTTTTGTGATGTAAATGTGTGGACTGACCTCTCACGGAGGGAGGCAGGAGCTATGTACCAAAGAAAACGCTATTAGTTTCTATTACTAGCAATGTCAACAGTTCAATGGATCATTCATGAAATAAATGTATGTTTTATACTCCGATCATATAAGTCCGTAAGGACTCTTTACACTGCTGGTCACTTCCCGTTAAACCACTCTACTAGCGTAGCGCTAGGAAAGTAGCTAACAAGACTGCGGCGAAAGACATTAATTGCTAGCGTTTCTACGTACGGGGTAGAATACGGACAATTCATTGGTCAATTCTCCCAATAAGTTGCCAAAACAGTGTTGTGGAACATCTTTATCGCTCTACAACACGAGTTGCCGCAACTGATTGCGACAACTTCTGTAGTATAAAAGCCGTCAGACTTCCGGATGTGGATAGCGAGAATGTATTATATATAGCTAGATAGAATAAGTCACTCACTTCATTAACTCCAATTTTCTTCTTGGCAGATGTCTCCATAAAGCGAACCTTCCACTCGTTAGCCAGTCCATGCCCTTGGTCCTTTCCCACCACCCTCTCATCCTCTAAATCACACTTATTACCAACTACCATCATTGGGACCTATAAAGGAGCATACACGGTGAGAAGGATATTGGGATAACTCAGATTTCAGAACTGCCCTCATGCTTAGGAAATCCACTAGATAGGATTATCAACTGCCCGCTATATAAACAGTAAACGAGTGAAGGATGGAGGTTATTTCCTTTCTGGTTGGATTATTTGGTTTCCGATAAACTCAGAGAATGAAAGGCTTTGGGGAGCTAGGAGGATCAGCCAATGATAAATAGACTACCAGGGACATCATAGGTGGGGGGGGGGTTATCATCACTGAGCGTCCACCACTTGTTACTGAGGGATCGATAATTTCTATGCACTATCACCCTTCACACTAGATGACTGACTCGTGGTGTTTGACAGCATTTTATCATTCATGGCTTTTATCACAAACATCACAGAGACACTCACGTCACCAGCGTCCTTCACTCGAAGAATCTGTTCCCGGAGATCCTGGAGGTCATTAAACGTCGACTGTGCTGTGATGGAATACACAAGGATGAAACCCTGACCGTTTTTCATATACAGATCTCGCATCGCTGTGAATTGTTCCTGGAGAAAAAAAGTTCAGACATACATGCACAATATGTGAAACGCGACAGCAGAGACACATCGCTGTGTCTAAGATCTGTCACAACATTTCATCATGTTATTTTCGAAAATTAACAGATTTTACAATAAAACATTTCCTTTATCCTTCACATGTCCTAGGAGCACAGATGTATCTGCCAGTTTTGAGAAACAATAGTGTAGCTTTCAGTGAAGCCATAAGCCTAGCAGGGTTCATATGGTGGAAGTTCACTATGCCCAGGTTAAACTCCACTCTACCAGGGTACTATTTAGCTTAAAGTGATCTTTTGCTCTACAGGACTGAACGGGGAGTCCTGAGAGCATTGAGATAATATGAATGCCATAGTCACATAGAGACTAGAATTTAGCTGAGGGAGGATTTTTTCATACCTATTGATTGGAATGCCTGTCTAGACATACACCCAGTATATTACGGACAGGCTGGGCATGGATTATTTAAGATCACAGATACGTACAGTTCCTGCTGTGTCGAGAATCTCCAGCATACACTGCTGTCCATCAACCTCAACTTGCTGTAATGGAAAGCCCAGCAATAAGTCAACAGCGCAATTGTAATTTTGAATAAAATAACAAGACATGTTATTGTATGCACGGAGCTTCTTTCAATGAGGTCACACAGCAGCAGATGGCTTATGACCGGGCTTCGTAGAGAGTTTAGTGGGCACATAATTCCAACTAAGAGCCAGTTAAACATTACATCAGAGGTGGTGTGACTACTTGATTGAAAATGGGATGGTCTGCATCTTTATGGTGGTCAAGCAGGAGGATGATTGGGTAAATTGGGTCAGATGGCTAAACGGAGTTCATAGGTTTACCTTTCTGTAACTGTCTTCTATTGTTGGGTCGTATTTCTCGACAAAGATTCCTTGTACAAATTGCACCGTCTACAATTAATTTGCATACCACGTAGTTACTGGGCCTGTCATCTCGCAGATTAGTAAGTAGATATATCAAGCCATGTGAAGCCTGTAACTATACCCTCTAAACACGAGACAAGTACCGAAAATGACATTTATAGGCATATTAGCGTTGAACAGCGTTGACATGTTCCTGCATCAGGGCGCAGAACCTCTTCCTTGGGGCAGACAGCGAAGTATATAGTTGTTTGATTCAAAATGATTTAGATAATAATGCTCACCAAAGCACTCTTCCCTACACCACCAGAGCCGAGCACCACAAGTTTGTATTCTCTCATTCTCGTTGGTTGGCTCAACTAAAAGTCTACAACAGAATTTTTTGCTAGATGAAGGAATGACGCTTTTATTCGTCTGACTTTTGTCGATTTGCAGCATGACATTTCACCGCAACATTGAGTTGAGGTGAAAACAGCCCGGTGATGAATACCCTCCAGGTAAGCGTTGATATGTCATTGTTAACAAATTCGCTTGGTTTTGCTGAATAATCAAGTGCCACTGCAGTCAAAAAAGTCTAATGAACCAAATATTTCAGATGCCCACGCAGCGATTGAGTCCTTGACACATGTGTAACTGTTCCTGAGTTACTACTCAGTTTAGTATCTCTATCTCAGGAACTAGGTAGCCAGCTTTGAGTGGCAGGATAGTTGTTATAACCTGTTTTACTCTTCTTGGTTCAATTGGCTACTTTAGTACTTACCACTTTGCTGACTTTTCTAATGACTGGTCTAATAAATATAACTCATGTTACTGTCTGGTGAGTCGGACAAAGAGCCACATTGCTATATAATTACACACTGAATGTGACCCACACTGATTCACAATCGCCCGGCCAGAGTGACTGAGAGTGAGACTCGGTAAGTGTGAGGCAAGTCTGATTGAAAATAGCAACTAGGTAAGAAGTTACTCATTGAACTGAAAGGTACTAGCCAAGTTGTACTACTAGTACTAGCCTCCGGATCAGCGACAAATGAAATGGAATTGGTCTCAATCCACTCACGCAGTCAATATCGGAGTGTGTGCCTGAGGCTCGGGGTCCTCAGTGAGTGAACCTGGGCTGAGTCGGTGACTGGGCGAGTGATGACTTGTAAGACTAACTTAGACTTAGAGTAAGACTAAGAGTAAGAGTCTAGTAAGTTACTTTAAGTCTAGAGTAGAGTAAAAGCAAAGACTTAGAGTTACTACTACTAAGTTAAGTTACTAACTCAGTAACTCACTCGGGATGAGTCAAGCACTCGATGATCAATAATGTCACCAAGTTACTAACTAACTTAACTAATTACTAACTTAGCTCTTAAGTTAGTAGTAAATTAAGTAAATAACTAAGTAGTAGTAAGTAACCAACTACTAACTTACTAAGAGTAAGAGTAAGAAGAGTAAGAAGAAATCCGCCGTTCGGTGACACTAACTCTAACTCTAAGTTAGTAGATAACTTGTGACTAACGAGTAACGTAACTGAGTTACCAACTGGCTTACTAATTCAATAGTCTTACGCAGTTTACCGTGAATAATCACAGTAAAATTTAGACAGAACAATGGGAAATTGTTCTTATATTGGCTTAATTGGAATATTGTGGTATTGAACACATACAGTTATGAAAAGCTTGAGCAATAGGTCTGAGCGAACTGGAAAATGTATTCCGAGAACTAGAACAAGAAAGTCGCCGGAAGCGAACACAGGAAATGGCCTATATCATTAGGGCGCGTGCGCCTCCGTAAGACTAACGGGCTCTGAAGTAGATGCCCGCGACTTTTCCAACGGGGAGGTTGTGTTTGGTTTCTGATACATTTTTGATCTTATTTGATCGGGCTATCCGCCCGAGATGACGATAAACTATGCCGGAGTTGTTGAAACTATGAATGGCAAACTGATCTGCGATACATTAGGAAAATGATGAGATATTTGTGTACTGATGCGGGTCCCTTACTTCTGTAGGGATGTTCCTGCCTGATGCCAGTCACAATCGGCTCTGATTCATTCATTGCTATAGATTATTTTGTCGGCCATAAATTTGTACAAAGTTAAGATCTTCGATACATATAGTTGCTTGCAGTCGTGTCAGTGTGTCATCGGTCGGGTCGCCAGGCACTAGTCTTGGTCTGTACTCCCTAAATCTATATTGTACGCAGTTGTGTTGTACTACAAAGTAGTAACTTACCTACTAAATCAGTAATTGAGTAAATGAATGATCTAATTCTAAATGGAATCCAGTAGACATAGTCAGTGATGGTAGCTATCCTGAATAAGTGAAGAAAAGGTTTTTGGGAAGAGATTTTTATTGCTTCAAAATATCATGTACCAATACCCAGAAGTTGAAGACCAATTGAACTGAAATCATCACAATTACATCTATTTCGATTGCGTAGGTGAAGCGTATTGAACTTGTGCTGGTATGAAATATGATGAAGCGATCACAATCATTACTCCTATTCGGCCATAATCCTATCTTGTCATGAGTTATTGCTCATATTGTAAGACTGCAGCTGCTCCCATGCCGGTACCGATACACATAGAGACCACTCCGTAGGCGCCGCTGTAATATAAATGACTGAGTTGGTAAATGTGAGCAGCACCACCAGTGAGCGACAGGTTCCCCTTTTGATACATTTGCTTTGTCGGTTTTCTTGCCAGGGTTTCTTCTTAACATGTTATGGGCTATCCATTAACTTGATTAATAGTGATTTGACTTGGCTGTCTAGTCATTATTCTCATTGGAGCCAGTAAATGTGGAGAATAACTTCTAATAACCTCAAAGTACCATCATGTCCCGTATGGCGTGCTTCCTGTCACAAGACCTGGCGTCATACGGAAACTGGGGGTACCAGTACACCCGTATTATGGCTGGGAGTATGCACCATACCGTTTGCCTCTCCTACGCAGTTCGTGGAGAAGTGTAGCGATTTGACGAGCTCCTGTACAGGCGAGTGGGTGGCCTAAAGCTATAGCTCCTCCATTAGGATTTACTTTCTCCATGGGAATACCCAGCTTTCGTACACAGTACACTGCCTGACTAGCAAATGCCTCGTTTATCTCATAGATGTCAACATCATCTTTATGTAAACCTATAGACACATTAAAAACCAAATGATTTATTTATATATATATATATATATGTATTAGATAAAACTACGTACCAATGTAGTTCCCTAGCGTTAGTACGCTAGCAATATCCAATGGGATAACTAAGTGGCTAGAGTTGTTGGCCCAAAGGCCAAAGAAACCAGGTTCAAACTTTGGCCATCTCGGACTGCCTTGGTGACTACGAGCTCATCACATAATTGCTGGCTTCTACAGCTGCATAATACGCCTTAAGCTCAGGTGGTTCGCTGAATAGGATGGTCATGAGCCTGCGTGAGATAAGAAAGAAGACCAAAACAAGAGTGAGCCATAACCTCCCGTGTACCATATGTACACTGATATGTGTTATTATACCTGCTTTTTGGAGGGCTTGAGGAATAGCGACAGCTGGGCCTATACCCATCTCATCAGGCTTGACACCGGCTACACTATAGGACTTTATAGATGCCATGATAGGCAAACCAAGCTTCTGAGCAACTGATCGTCTCGCTAATAGGACGGCCGCTGCTCCATCACTCGTCTGACTAGAGTTTCCTGCAATGAATTAACGGATAAATGGATGGATGAAATGAATGTTATAACAGCCAACCAACTAAAACTGTTTGTTTCTTTGAATTGGGCGGTTAATGTGCTAGAGGATAAGGCCTGTTCGCTTTTCTTTTTCTTTATTCTTACCAGTACCATGGGTATGCAGGTGTCTTGACCAGCGTCAGGGGTATGCAGGTGTCTTGACCAGCGTCAGGGGTATGCAGGTGTCCTGACCAGCGTCAGGGGTATGCAGGTATCCTGCTGGCATCCTGACCAGCGTCAGGGGTACATACAGAAATTGGTCTACTGCGTCTCTGGCTCAACATTCCCCCGTGCGCCATTAGGAGATTCTTTGCCATATCGAAAAGGTTACTCTAATGGGTGAGAGAGCCTGGTACGCATGATGAATGTAGAAAACATATCTATATCATACCAGCAGTAGTGGTGCCACCTCTCTTGAAGACAGCCTTCAACCTGGATAACGACTCCATATTTGTTCCAGGTCTGAAACCTTCATCATTTTCCACCTATATGTAAATCGTACAGATGATGCTGGACTGAGCAACAACTATGACCTCTAGCAGTGTCATTAAAACACAAGAATAACATGATCATGATGAAATACTGTGGTAAATAGGATTCTTTTATTCAGCTTTTGCATCCAGAAATTCATGTTTCAGTGATTTATTAGTCAAAAACATTACGGGCATAGGTTGTGGCCATTCCCTCCTATAGCGAGTTTGCACGACAGCGGACACTGCATGGTTATGACAGCATTAACGCTGGGATATTTACATAAGGTGTCACGCTGAAAACCACCAGCGATGAAGGGTGAATACTGAAAGCACTTTTTTCTCCTGGGGTGAGCAGGTGGTGAGTTTGGTGACCTATGATAACGCAGATTTCATTTACATAAGACGACTTCTGTTTCCAGTATTTAGGTCAAGGGTGAACTTAGTAGAGCTACAAATATAAATCTGGGCTGTCATCTGTCATTGCCCACTTAACGCTAGGAAAAATAGCACAAGCAGCGTTCGCTTTTCATTGCTGGTGGAGAGTGATGTTATTTTCAGTGGATTTTTTGGGGATACCGCGCAGTGACCACTTGGATGAACTTGACATATCCTCATAAGGCGATTCCTTGAAGTTTTTCATCTGAGTGTTCAGTAAATGGTGTTTATGCGGGTAAGGCTGAGAGACTTACCGTTACTTCTTTGGAGTTGCCTTCTTTGTCCTCTACTTGAGTAGTTATTGGAACAATCTCTGCTTTAAATCTACCTTCCCTCGTTGCTTTAGTTGCTCTGTTGAAAGAAAACCATTACCTGCAGTAAATGTCAGCTTACCCACGATTTGCTGCTGTATCCAAATCAGTTAGCTGGTGTCTGCCAGGTTACCATAGTGAACAGGCAGACACTATGCGTAGTCAATATAAATTAAAAAAAAATTGTTATATTAAATGTCTAAGTTCACCATTGACTGCACACTAAACTCAAAAGCTTGACTGTCTTCACTCATTGTCAGGTTGCGAAGCCTACCATGAACAAATGGCCCAATACCCAGCTCAAATGGAAGCTTAGATATAGCCCTATCCATTGCATATACTTAGAGCCTCGATGACGTACTTTTCAGACCGTCGACGCAACAGAATTGGCCTCGAGATAAGAAATTAACACAGAGCTGTTGGTGTTTGTATTGATTTCTCAGCTTACACACCGATGTTCGGAAAAATCTCTTGCAGGTGCATACGGCTGAATAGAGAAAATGTGCAACAAAAATATAGAAAAAGGGTTTCAGAGTGCAGTTGTTCACCTCTGTCAGCGAGCGTTAGTGCCATTGTCGGGCAATGGTAGAGGTCTGAACACAATGGCATCTATTTAGGGCAAGGGAAAACCCAGCAAAGCATTTCTTATAACTTCAGTTTTCTCCGATATTACGTTCAATTTCGAGTTCTACTCGATGTTATGAGGGAGTAGAGATCATAAGGTTTCTAAGTTTTAGTAATTAGATCCCAATTTTTTTTCTATTTGGCCTATTCAGGCCATAGTTATTCGAATGACCAATGAGGGTGGGTACCACCGATATTTGCTTTGTAGAAACAGACCACTTGCTATCGCTGCAATGAATGCGGAGTTGCCTCCTTTTAAGAATGAGAAACAACTCCGAAAGTGCGTCTACTCTTGCTCGCGGCTTAACCCCTTTAACTATATGAACTGCATGAGTTTGCTTGTGGGTGGCAGCTCACCGTTCGCACGACCGAGGCAGGCTATAATTGGAGGTGTCATTTTTTGATACATTGATCGATGACACTTCCCTATATTCCGATTCAGATGCGTCTCCAATGGAAAGATTTTTGATATTACATATATTAGACCTTTGTAACAAGTGAGAAAGAATCCAATGGAAAATTTGATGAGAGAGGCCTCCTGGGTTTATAGAGTATATAACTGGGACCAGAGACATGAAGAACAGAGATATGAAATTCACGCAAATCGTGATATTACCTTCACGAGACTGGCTGGTGATTACGAAATCGAGGCTGCCATTGTATCATATACAAAACAATCTGATCTTCGGACAAAATTTATCATGGAAAGGCTGTCACCAAATCAATGTTGATGACAGCTTTTGTCTAATATGACTGCATGCGTGCAGACTGCGGAGGTTCCCAAATGAAAAGGTTGCATATGCAAAGAATTATGGCTTGTAAGTTGTAACACCATAGTTATAAGCTAGTAATCCCATCTAGACATCTACACAGATCTATAATCTATACTCTACATTATTACTGGTAAAATGGCAAGTGACTTTTACTGTATAGGTACATAGACCACAATATGAGTTATCTTCTCTATACGATTATACATGATCTCAGTATTCACATAGTCCACTACTTAATAAGATCCTATGGCCAAACAATCACTAATATGTAGCTTTCAGATGATACTATGTTTGACATGATTGGTCTAGTATTTCTTTTTAAAAAAGCTTGTTTCTATGTCTCTGACTGGGACCTTACACACATCAGGTTCTCTCATGGAGAAGCTAACTTTATACCTAGATATAATAGGTAACTGTACTCACTTAGCATGGGAATCCATTGCCATTGTATCCTGATCTTCTCTGGTAATACCGTATCTCTCAGCCACATTCTCTGAGGTGACACCCATCGGGACAGTGCACTCCATGGCCAGTTGTGATTCTGACATTTTAGGATTCATGTTGTCCATAGTTATCTCTGTTCCCATCTCATATAAACTCATAGACTCAAATCTAAACACAGGATCGGATGTTTCAATGTTCCCATAGGTAGACACACTATACCGGAGGTACATTATGGGCTCTGCACTGTCTCCAAAGACTGCATACTCTAATATTGTCTTATGGTAACTTTCGACAATTTTACCAATTTAGAGGATAGATTTTCAACAGATTTACAGAGGCCAATACGTTATGTTGGTCTATCTAGAGACATGCTCACAACATTAGCAATGAAAGTATTTCAGATTACTAGAAGCAAGGGGCGTGCATGGTCACGGTGAACTAATAGCACCATCACAGCAGATTCTGACCATGTGTTTAGAAGTTCTGCTCTCTTCCTAAAAGAGTAATTGAGCCAAACTCTGTGCCAACAAACTTACCCGGCTCCAATGCCGATATCAAAAGTACCCATTTTAATGGAACCAGCTACATTCATCACGGCTTGCAGTCCCGATGAGCATTGCCTGTTCACAGTGGATAAGCAAACAGTTTCAGGGATCCCACTACAAAAAAAGATAATTTTTACTGTATGATGGCCTCAAGTTACTGATTGACAGAATGCTATGCTACTTCTAACCAGACGAACACGTCATTGCCATCTGGATAATCGATAATCCTTTCCGTATAAAAGATTTTGGAAGCTCCATTACCATTACCGGTTTCATTTGCATTCTGAGAAGATATCAACGAGAGTGGTTTAACTAAACCAGTGCTATAATGGTGGGCTAGTTAAATCAGTTTCTTCAGTTGAAAGATCTCACTGCCCATCGACTCAACCATTTAAATGAGAGACGACAACTTCGAGTTTGAATTGGGGACAGAACATTGATAAAGTTTCAATCATGATTATTGATCTTGAAATTCGACTGTCAAATAATTCAGTCTGCCAGTTTCATGAATAAGGTAGGTTAATCAAGTGCTTGAAAAAGAATAGCTCCTAGGAACTACCTTTTCACATATAGGTTAAATTGCAGCATGGAATTGTGGAGTTATAGTAGGTGGTCAGATGGAAACATACGCAAAGAATTGAGCCATTCTAGCACGAACCGCTCCAGCACCAGATTGCAGAACATTTCCAACACAAATATCACCGATCAGGCTTTTATCCACTCCAGCGTCTGTGATGACCTGTTCTAACACAGGTGTAAGCAAATCGCAGGGGAGAGTGTTCTACAAAGTGAAAATGTGATTTCGATTTCTATCAAAATAGGGAGAGGAGCTCGTTAAACTAATATGACAGGCGTTCATTGCGTTCCAAGGAACCAATGAAAGAAAGGTTATTTGTTGTTGAACCCACATCCCCAGGGAGTACACACACACACTAGGTATAAAATCTACCGACAAGTAATAAATCTAACTGGATCGCCGAGGTTTTATTTGCGATTTAATATAACTGTCTTAAAAAAAGTTTAGAACAGAAACTCATCTAATCAAGGGTGACTAGGTAGTCAGAATTAGCGACTTGTGTACGGCGAGTAACGGGCTCGAATTCAGAAAAAGTTATCCAGGGGCAAACTTCATGACAATAATAATAATAATAATAATAATAATAATAATAATAAAAATAATAATGTAGAGAATGAATAGTAACAAAAGTATTCATCTGATTTGACTCTCAAGTAATCATGATCCAACCATTGGGATACAAAATCTATTCCACCATAATACAGGAGACTTTGAGTATACTTTGAATTGTCCTCTCTTTGCTTTGCAGATCGGTGTTCTTCGAGCAGCTACTACAACAATGTCATCATCTGCACCTTTTACCAGCTGGTTCTGTACCACTCTCAGACGCTCTGAAGCCTGTGTGGTCATCCTGTAGACTCTTCTATCTGCAATATGGAGTAACTCGAGTGGGGCTTATTCAGTGAAAAAAACAACACATCGAGGATCATCAATGATTCCAAATTTTAAATGGTGTTTATTAGTGACTTCTTCATAATATTTCAAGTTTGAATATGACATTGCTTACACGTAGTGAGTTAGTGTCCATGCAAATCATTTCACATACAGAAGAAAACTAATCCTTTCGCTAGTTTCTATAGATATTATAACCATGTACATAGTACCTTAGATACCATGTATTTCCAGCAACAATTTAACAAAACAAGTGGAATTACCCTAACAACATAAAAAATTAAGCCGGGGTCCTTTTCTTTTCAGTATAACACAACACAATAGAGAGTCAAATAGAACCACTTTTGTGTTTTCCTTTTCAAAACTCAATTTACGACACAGTGTATTGTAAAATTTCACCACTTTGAACTTCACCAACTTTTTTTAATTTGGAATACCATCAACAATAAACATATTTTTAGGTTGAAAACTCAAAGGTTTAACCTTAATTTTTAAACCTGAGTGGGTTATTCCACTTTTTTGTCAATTTTCTGGTGGAAGTGCATGGTTTCGAGGGTACAGGGTACACGGTTTCAAGCTTGGGGTAGAGGGTATATGGTGTCCAATGTATGGGGTACCTGGTTTCGAGAGTATGATGTACATCGATGACCACCATGCATGGTATAAGATATGTAGTGAGCATGGGCATGGGCAAAAGTGACTTCACTTGTTTGTAGATTCTGAAGCCTACCATAAAAAATGGGCCCAATACGCAGTTCAAATGGAAGCTTAGATATAGCCCTATCCAATACGCACACTTAGAGCCCTCAATGACATACTTTTCATCGAAATTATCACAGAGTTGTTGGAGTTTGCATCGATTTCATGGCTTACGCGCCGATGTTTGACAAATGCGTTTGCGTGTGTCACACAAGTCTGAATAGAGAAGCCGTGCAACAAAAATATAGAAATAGGGTTTCAGAACGCAGTTTTTCACCTGTCAACGAGCGTTAGTGCCATTATTGCGCAATTATAGAGGCCCGAATGCAATGGCCTCTATTTAGGGCTAGGGAAAACCGGCAAAGCACTTCTTATA
>Ga0224511_10000524_pt1 | contig 18793 bp, 16 predicted proteins | sample SF_May12_sed_USG_2_FD_169988 | JGI IMG/M metagenome (GOLD analysis project Ga0224511, IMG submission 169988) | Sediment microbial communities from San Francisco Bay, California, United States - SF_May12_sed_USGS_8_1 | ecosystem: Environmental > Aquatic > Marine > Sediment | place: USA...
AAACACATATATCAGTTACATGGGCAGTCCGGCTCAAGCGCTATCCGCAACAGAAGAATTTATGTGGTGAACCGACTGAAAAATGACTTTCCCAGCATCTAAACCAGATGAGCAACATTAATCCAAAGTTTTATTGCAATAGGCACACTGCAACACAGAATTACCTCCGGTATGTCAGAGATAGGCAGGGCACATTGAGAAAAGACTCACTTCCGCTCATGGTTACTGGACAAGAACCGAGGAGACAATTGCTTATCAATCGTAGGTTGGGTGTGCACAACCTATTGTTACCACCCAAGGCTTACACGTCCACAGCCACGAAATACATGATAAATTCTCCTGTAGCTGCCTGAATAGTCGGATAGACGATGGTATACGAATTCGGAATGGGAGGATAACATAGTTAACCAAGCGTGGTTAGTGATGCTGAAACGGAGAATCAATGTGTCCCAGGCTTCAAGAAAAAAAGCTGATAAAAGTCAAATGGCCCGACCTCCACTCTGGCTCCAGAGGAAACCCTATGCACCTCATACAGGTCAATCAATAACCAAAAATCGCGGTCAACTTTCGCTTCGCTTAGTCTTGTCTCCAGAAAAAAGTTGCTCATGGACAATAGAATGTTGTCACGGCATGCTGGGTTACAAAGGATAGGGCCAAGATAACTTAGGGTGCTTTTATAGTGACCTTGCGTCCGGTCCATCTCGGACTAGACGCCCGATGGATCTGAGGTGCTTTTATAGTTTCAAACAGATCCCTCGGATGCCCGATCCCAGATCACTTGTGAGCCAATAATCGGTGCCGAAGCGGTGTTTCCGGAAGCTGTAACTATTTTCGATCAAGATTTCAAAAGAAAGTTGATCCATTCATGGATTCTCTCACTCCAAGTTGCCTCTATTCTTGGTGCAACTTCATGTTGTTTTTGAGTGAATGTTGAAGTGAAATCAAATAAATTAAAGCTTTCGACGATCCCAGTACGAAACCAGAAACACGCGAACATTGCTAGGTAATTTCTGAGCGAGCAATTTGATTGGTTGATACGTTGGACGTTCGAGGCATATCGGACGCATATTGTCTCTGGGAGTCAAACGCTTGGACGCCCGTCCCAGGTTGATCACGCGAGGCTTCTTGGGAGTTGGGCATTTGTTTCGATTGTCTGATCCAAGGCAGATCAGAGGCAGTGTGACTAAAATAGCACCTTTGGATTTAAGTGGCCTGCACAAAAGAACAAAATTGCCATTGAGATGCTAGTGATTGTAGGCAGGGTTTGTTGTTTGCTGTCACAACATGCCACAGTGTGTGATTTTACACCCAGCTAGTAAGAGAGATGGAAATGAACATACCAAAGAGACTTGAGTTTAGATGAGTGTTCTATGCTCCTCAGAGTGTTTCCCGAAGCCTGTATACTACGGCAGATCTCATTGTATTTTGGATGTGTTGGCTGTAGCGCCAATGCGGGGTGGTTGCAGACCTTCTTCAAATACTGCAACGCCTAAAACATAACACGGCGTGAACTTATGTACAGGGCTCTTCACCTTAGTCATAACAGCCGATTAAAACTCCATGGGGGAGCGATTAACAATTTTCAATCCATTCTCTCCATTAGAGATTTATATTACATGCCAATGGTCACCTCTACTGCTTTTACTGGTTATATGAGTTAGGCTCACCTGGAAGACATGACCTTTGACCCCGGTATTACTATCTGAAGAGTCATCTGTTATGGACTGAGCTACAGTTCGGCCCGCTGAAGACTGACCGAACTCTTCGTAAAGCCGAGCCTGGAAAAAAGAAAAGAATGGTGGCACAAGATGCATATATAACATTATATCTGTCCACGTAGAGCTACGAATCTGGGCAATCTGTCACAGTGCATCATAGGTCAGATATCTGGACTCATCTAGAAGGATTGCATTCATATGGGGCCTCTCAATATATATGCATAATGTGTTACCAAACTGTCGGATGCTAAAGTTAACGAGCGGGCTGACTGTGAAATTTTAGAACATTTGAATTACAGCAATCACAAGAAATATGGGAAATGGAAGTCTGAATTGAGTCACTGAATTGGTCACATATTTGTTGAGGGACAAACCGTGCAATGAACTCCCAAACCATTCTTTAAGTGGAGGTGTCACTGTGTGTCACCGTATTAACCAACCTGGAGAGGTGAAAGTTCACAATAGTAATCCTGGATTATCTTTGGGGGCAAGTCTTTCAGTACATCTGTCTTCAGTCTTCGTAGCAGAAACGGTAGCACTTGTTTGTGTAAAGACTCCACAGCAAGAGCCCCTACGTCGACAAGGTAAAAGGGTAAGAGGGTGTGTGATTTTATATCTAAACCAATGAGAGTATTTATTATTTCACTGTATTTATTCATGACAAGAGCACATGGGAATTATCCCATAGACCTGTAACGTGCCGATCAGCGATGAAGTGATCTGTGACTTTTCGGACACGTGGGAGCCCTATCCTCCATAGTAGAATCACTGAGACGAAGGTCTATGACGGGATTGTTTGGTTACTCACCAGCCTCTTGTTCTTTAGATGAGCTTCTGGCGTCTCTACTCTGAAGAATCGGTCGACTGAACTTAATAGAGAATTGCCTTTCAGTCCCAAGAAATCCCGGCATGAGAAAGTCAAACAATGACCAGAGCTCGAGCACATTATTCTGTATAGGAGTACCCGTCAGTATCAGCCGATGGTTGCAGTGAAGCTTCTTCACTGGTTGTGTTGTCTGAAAACATGAAGCTTAAAAGTCACACGAGGCAATGTTCAACAAACTAGGGCAAGAAGTACTCCAAACATGCGACACCTGAAGTGCGCACTAAGTTGCATAGTATTACCCGAACTCTTTAGACGCATTGTGGGGGAGGGGTGAGCCCACCTTGGATTTAGCATTTTTGATAACATGCCCTTCATCAAGCACACAGTAGTTCCATTTGACTGTCTTCAGAAACTCTATATCATTTCTGACGATCTCATAGGAGGCTATGATGAGGTTGTGATTCTCAAATGACTGGCGCAACCTGAAACAGATAGTGTTACCATGAGTACATGTGAAAGCAAACCTACATATACTGGTGTATAGAATAAACAGTTGGTTCACGAAATCTAATCTGTGTAGGACTGAACTGACTTTCGGCTTGGCTGGAAGGGGACGGGTAATCGTTCTACACAACCAGAAACGAGCAGGGTAATGCAGTCAAGTCTGGTGGATTTCAACACGTGAACTGGTTATCACTTTAGTAAAGAGGTATCCTATCTTATAATACATTAACCAAAAGATATAAATTCATCCACAGATAGATCGCTCCATCAACTCACATAAAAGGGTTTTAGATCGTGACTAGTAGCGCCTGCAGGAGCTCTCTGTTACAGCTAATTGTTCTCAAAACATTTCAGAAGCAAAGTAATTTTAGCCACCAAATTGGCACCAACGACGTGTTTCCTGGTCCTAGAAATAACCATAAGCCGTTGGTGCATTGCCTGGATGAATTGAATCACCACCTTTTCATGCTATTTAGCCACATGATAAAAAACAAGCTCATGCTACCCCATTAGCTATATGACAGTTACCTGACCCTCTCTCCGGGCAGAGCGCTATAGTTTAGCACGGATAGGTGCTCCTCATCCACAAACTTCTTCACTTCATAAACCCAGTGGCCACAGAGAGTCGAGGGGCAGACAATCAGTGAAGGCAGGGGCACACTGTCAACTGACTGTGTCGCCTAAACCAAAACAGGACGTGTCAAACTTAGCAACAGGTTAATTCTCCATTAGACAAAAGGCCGAAAGAGTGAAGTGTTCAATATGGATCGGACCAGATACCTCAACACCAACAAATTACCAGTCAACGGCATTTCAATAGAACTGTTCGTGACAAGAAAAGAAAAGAAAAGCAAGAAAAGCGGAGACACTGTCACCGCCCTAATCGCTACGCGTAAAAATCATGCATTTTAGGCATGCAGAGATAATGAATACAATGGGTAACGATCTCAATCATAGGTGAACACTTTCTCCAAGTAAATCAGAGCATATGTAAGTGGGGCAGATGTGATGTTGTGATTCCGCATTAAGCATATAAGGGCACTAGATAGTAGATATGCATTTGAATTTAAATCCTTTGAGAACAAATGTGCTACATGACATCTGCGTTTTGAAATGTGTACACTATTTTGAAGGGTTTGGATATGAAGCCGGGTCATGGCAATGGAGAAACCTGGTCCAGCACTACTGCTGGAATGTCAAAAAGACCAAAGCAATTATTCATTTCTACTTCCTCATCATTCTGCCCTGGCTGCAAAATCTAAATGCTAATTTACCAGGGAACAAGGTCTCCGTGGCGCAATCGGTTAGCGCGTTCGGCTGTTAACCGAAAGGTTGGAGGTTCGAATCCTCCCGGGGACGGGATCATTTTTTGTGTTCCCCCCCCCCACTAAATATGATCATGATAATTGAAGATCAAGAATAAAATTCAAAAAATATCACTATACCTGATATTGGAGGGCTCGCTGATGGTGATCCGCAGCTATTATACAGATGGACTGTAGAGATTTACCCAGTCCCATATCATCACACAGCACACCATGCAGCTTATACTTGTTAAGGAACGCTAACCAGTTGACTCCATCCTAAAATAGAGCATGAGCAGTTAGCTCTGAGGCACATACGGTATCCAGGCGAGGAAATTGTGTGTTGATACCCTATTCTGAACGGAACAGGTTGAGACTTGTATGAAAAGCTCATCTCCGCTGTAGGCCTCAAAACGTATGAAAAATAACCTGGCTATGACGCTCCCATTGGCTTGACAATGACTGCAAAAAAATCAGATGGACTGATTTAGGTAATTAAAGTGCTATATTGATAGTCTGAACTAACCTGTTGGTATTTTCTGAGATCGGCCTTAATGGGTACAGCTACGCCATAGTTATCAATTGTCTTTCCATTAATCAGCTGATCCAAGAACTGCCTCTGTTGGTGTTTCTTCTTTAACAGTGATTCTTCCATGCCAAAAGGATCGGGAACGGACGCCTAGCAACAGAAAATAAACAAACCTGTGTGAACAAACCAGAGCCCCAGTTTTAGCTGAAGAAGATTCCATGTTGGTCTTGTATATTTAAGTAAACTGAAAAACGTGGTCTCACAATGTACCCTTGATCTCATTTCTTGGAAGATCTTGCTCAAAACCTGCTGCCTCAAATGCCTGATAAAGCATGGCACAATACGATGGTGGGCGGATTCGTCCTTATCTAAACATGGATCCGGTAGTCAAGCTGTTGACTCACTATATAAGCTTATATGACCTAGACAGAAAGTGAAGTTGTTTTTGCTGTTTTAGCAATTTGTTCGAAAATTATGATATAAGCCATCTTTTGTGGGTTTTATTTTTGAAGAATACAAAATATGAAAAATTAATTTGGAGTTAGCATGGCTGGCGATTGATCTCGTTTAGCAAGGCACCGGGTATAACGATCGTTAGACGTTAGCAAGGGCTATTGCGTACAAACTGTCATTGGTAGGTATTACCAATAAACTGACTAACAAGTAACCACAGGAATCTCATCGCCCTAACCATCAGGCATCATGAATGTCTGCCCGCAAGTTGTAGAGAAAATATCGCCAGTTTACTAAGTCAACAACTTTTAGCCGGTGGAGAGTACAAAGAGCTTGACTCGGCGCCCACCATTTTTAACGACTATGGTGAATCTGACGCGATCTCTGATACACTTTAATTGCTCTCTCACAATCATTTACCGGAGTTGCACTTGAGTTCGGATAGATGCAAATACAGCTCAGCCTTACCTCCAGAGGCATTAGTTTAATGAGTGTAGCAAATGTCTGACTGGCCATCATTTGAACAGCCAGGTTCTGATCCGTCATTCCTCCCAGCACTGGCACTACCAGCAATGTAATGTATGGTACAACCTGTACCCCCAGGCAGTCGACTATATCTAGACACTTTGCTAAGGAAAAGCACAGAGTCATCTGACAGATTTTGAAAACCCATACAAATGTGGCATAATTTAAGCCAGTAACCTCCTCAAAGTTTGAGTGAAACTCAATTCAGAGAACAGTAACATCCAACATATCAGGAAACGGCCACTGCATAGATATAGGCTTCCATCTGAAGTTAACAGAGGCAATGCTTAACCCAAGGAACGAGAAATTTGAGCATTGAGCAATCACCGAGGGATCACAGAGTAAAGATCGTGTGACTTGTGTCAACATTACAGACACAGATTCGGTAGGATACGATACACAGCTTCTATAGCGCCTTGTCGCCAGACTTCCTTATGTCGTGCCTCAAACATTGGAACAATACGAGTTAGCACGCCATTCATAACCTAAAAATATCAGAGTAATAAAACATTAACATGAATATATGAAGAAGGCAATCCTCGACAACAATTTTCTGAAGGAAAGTAGTGCAGCTATGGGAGCCTTTACATCATGATGTGAGGTGTTTTGTCCTTCTATCAAAAGTCAAACAACTCAGTATAATCTGAACCTGCAGGGAATAAATTTGGTGCTGTCTGAGACTGATCTATTTGGTCTGTTTTGGTTAGGTAAGAATTCTGTCAGCTGACTGAGTGCTATACTCTTATAGGGTGATGCACAGCATCAATGAGACAGGGTGGAGAGCGTAGTACTGGGTGTGTACCACTTACCTTGCAGGGAAGTACCGAAGCAGCCACGGCAAGGAATCTGGCTGCCATGAAGCGAACGGCTGAGCTGTCACTCTGCACACACTTTACTATAGATGCCATCTCATTCAGCACATCATCATGCATGACTGATGCCAGGGTAGGAAACACTGTCTCTAACACCTATAGCAAACCTGAGAATGACTGAGTCAACCAGTGGGGTGGGCTCACTCCACACTACTTGTTCGCCCGATCAGTTCATAATTTGCTGCGCGGAGGCTCTTTAGTTACATAATACTAGAACATTACAAGTGGAACCTTGGTATCTCGATGCTTAAAGTCTCAAAATCCTTGGTTTCTCAAAGGTTTTAGCTGAGATCGGCACTACTCAATGGTAGCTGTATATAAACTAACCATTGAGATGTCGATGTCTAACCTTGAATCTCCAAGTTCATAGATCAATTACTACATGGATTCTAGTTCCATCTCAAGGCAAATAGATTCACTGCACCTCGGAAAACAGTTGTCAGTTGTTTTAATGGTCAGGTTTGAGAAGAAATTTGCGATAACCCTTATGTGAAACAGCAGCTATAAGGGCCCTGATAAGTTGGTTAATGGCCTTGACTCGACAGTGATGTGACCTTGGTTAACTTTGGAGTTGTCTTAACTTTGTACCATGTTGACTAACTTAAATATTTAGATTCTCGAAGTAAATAGACTGGTCCCATGAGATTCGAGATACAAAGGTTCCACCTGTACATGGTTCTGCAAAGTTTAACCAGTTTACCTGTAGAGTATGAACCATTAGCTGAGGGTTCAGGTCCAGTGTTCTCAGTTGGATTAGTGGTTTCAGGAAGTGATCCACACAGGTGGGTATTATCTCGGAGAGTCGCTCATTCAAACTGGATGTTATCGTTATGAGCGCATTAGCAGCACCGGGATACGGACTACCTTCAGTAATAACAGGCTGCTGCAACAAAATCATACGTCGGTCAGCACCGGACACCACAGTCCATATTACCTCACCTCACGGGGTGACCGGTGCGAACCTACAGCTCCATTAAGTTGTGCTGGCATATACTTCCCATGCGTGAGGAGCATCAGGATGAATGCGACTACCAATCAGAAAGTGGAGGCGGCTCCTGGGGTTTTCCTCCCAGGTCCAGCGGTTAAGCCACTCCTAGCTTCTCTGCAGTATCTAATAATGATCTAGACTTGAGGAATAGCTATAATGCATTACCTAGGTCTGACCATTACCATTTTAGTGTGTTGAAACAGACCGTACCGATGTGATTTCTTTGCTTTCTTCCGTGGGAGGCTTTTTAGATTTAGGGCCACGCTTGCTGGCAGGGATTTGTGTTTCTGTCTCTTTGAACAGAGTGATGATACCTTCTTTCGTGTCACAAGTTAACCCCGACGAGTCATCACCTAAAACATGCCCCAATGAACCACTGTTAATATGATAAATGTAAAATGTCAACTTTAAACGGGGATAGCTCTGCGGGAGAGTGCTGGGCTCGCAACTGTGAAAGCTTGGATTCACATCACATGCTTAAATCTCAGTCATGGCGGGCTATCAGTGACCTCGCACTAATCCTAGCTTAAAACAAAAACAAGTCTCACTATGAGGGTAGTGTTGATACTGGCCCGCTCGTGGTATTTCATTTAAAGGGTAACGGGTGACAAACCCAAGCATCTAACCCAGAAGCTTCCGTTTGGTGAAACTTCACAAAAAACTCAAATTTTGTCACCTGGTTGCTCACTTTGAGTCATAACTCACTTGTGAAAGTTACAGTAGACGGGTCGGGTGTCTGTCTGGTGTCTGAGCAGAGAGCTGTACACAGATTCTTAAACACTTTACCATTGGGACACGGTTCCCTACTGGTACACAGCAGCAGAACTTTGCATAACTTCTCACTCGCCAGTTTCTAGAATGATACACCACGGTATACTAATCGGCTGTCAGCCAACGTTGTCTTATAGCAGTGTATAACCATGCCCGCAGTCTCCAGCAGAGTATGTCCACTCACCTGTAGACTGAAGTATGGTTCTCTTTTGATTGTGTCCATAAGTGGACGGATGACTGGGTTAAGCTTTGGTGGTAGATACTCGAGGGAGACCAGAGCACAGGCTAAACTCATCTGTACTCTACATTCACAGGAGACAGCAATCACCTCATATGATTATTCCACATTTAGTCAAAAGGCAGAGAGAATGAGAGTGGTGTGTAAGATTTATTGGGAAAACCAGCAGACAGCAACAATTCTTGTTTTGAGTTACTATAAGCAGGAACTATGGCAGATTTCTAGGGTTCAGTCACATGAATGCATGAGACAGTCAGACATCATCTGGTACTCAGCAGTTGGCACATAGCTTGGTTTCTTTCTCAACATATGTTTATCATATAAAAGCCAATAAAACCCAAGCTTACCTTGTGTTGAGGGTAATAAACTGGTTCCGAGTCAGCTCTACTGTAGCTTTCAAAATATTGCAGTGCTCACTAAGTTTGGTCTGCTCAGTGGGCGCCAGCTTTGGCAAAATAGAGGGAAACATATCGGTCACGAGTTGGACTGCGATGTCCACTGTGTAAATTGTGCTGCAAAATGGAAAGCATAACCTTAGAATCCAGTATCAAACATTCAAACTTCACAATGATAGTCAAATAGCAGCATGATTATGTTTATAATTTCATTATGCCTATAGAGCATGCTCAGATCATCAGCATTTGGGTTCAGTTTAACCCCATAACATGAGTCTGTGGTCTAACCTCGGTGGATAGTTTGCTTCCAAGAAAGGGCTTTTGCTGATAAAATCTTTGCACTCGGCCTGCAGTCGTTTAAAAAGAGAGGCCACCTCATCATAGTATAGAGTCTCCTCAGCCCCCTTTAGCACCAGAGGTAAAATTGCTTGCACTGTGGGCATTTCATGTGAAGCCTACAAAAAGATGTTGAAGCTTTCTAAGAAGAACAGTGATGTAATTGAAGAAATCACACTATTTATCTGGCAGTTGTGGTCTGGAAAAGACAGAAAGTAGAAACTGAGCTTCTCAACGCCAATAGAGAAATGTTCAACAAAGTTTACAAAAAGACATTAATATAATGCCAGCATTCCAGAAGATGTAAAAACAGCCTGGAAAGACAAAAAAGGTATATACGATGAGAGTTACCAACCTTAGTATACTCCGCCCAAAAAGTCAGAACAAGAGCCGCGCAGAGCCTTTGGGTGCCGGATTTGGCGTTCAGATGGAACACCAGTAACTGTGTGATTTCAAAAAGAGCTCGGCCATCCAATAGGTCAGTAGTCAGTCTACTAAACAGCTTACCAAGACATCTAAAAGGGAAGAAAGTAAAATGCAACTTACTTGGGGAAAGCGAACTGTAAGTTGGGCATATTGCAGAATTCAAATATGTGCAAAGGTTTTGAAAAGTACCGTTGTGTTTAATTTCTACTGACCTTGGTCGTTTGCCCACTTCAGTCACTTGTACTGCAAAATTACGCCGCCGAGTCTGATGTAACACAAACAATTAAAATGAGCATAAATCTAAACTACAGCCTTTAAATGGTATAGCAAGGCTAAATGCATGTCTTATGGAGAACCCGATGACCTTTCCCAGTCTCGATCCGGCTATAGATGAGCTGGGTGGGGCCAGGGTCAGGGTGGAGCTATGTAATTACCTGCTGCAGTGGAGACGAGTGTTCATTATCTTCATCTCATGGACCTCGGGTTTATCAGTAACTGAGCCACACATGTACTCAGGAGCTGCATTTACATTCTCTCCCTCCTACAACGCCGACCATATACAGCAACCAGTACAACAACAGGTACAGCAACGGCAGTAACACTAACTGCAGAGAGTCAGGAAAGAGAAGATAAGAAATCACAGTTGCAGAGATGCTAAACTCCTAACATCGGCACAGAGATTCATACGAGAAGATATTGAAACAAATATACTGGAGCTTCATGCGCTACGGAAAATAGAGCTTACCAAGCGAAGCACCTAATAGCGCATTTTCCAAGCATACATAGAGAGCACAGCGGAATGTACTCACCTTTACTTTATGCCGTGACTGTAATAAATAATTAGGGTCCAGTGGGACCATTGAAGGCTGCATAAGAAGACAGCACCAAACATTTATACATGGAAGCACTGTATTCACAAGCAGTTCTGTCGGACTGTTATCCATAATCCTCATCCAACACTAGAAAGAAAAGAGAGAGAGAGAGAAACTATCAAAATGGAGTTGGTTCATAGACAGGTCAGCGGTTACCAGACGGGGCTCGCAACCGTGAAAACCTGGGTTTGAATCCTGGTCATCACAAATTCCTGTTGTGGAATATGACTCCTCGCCTTTATCTTACCTCCTACTGCGCCAAGAAGCCTCAGGCTAGGAGATCAAATGAATAGTATGGTTAGGTGCGCGAGTAGAAAATACACTATTAGTATTTAACAACCAATTAGGTAAACACTAGATAAACAATTACATTCGCTAGCACAAGAAACGCTGAGGGCCCAAGGGGAAACCTGCCGCACTCAGCAGTGCCCATCAGTTTGCCAAACCGTGTTACACAGCAGCGACTATCTACATGGTTGGGTATTCTGTAGCAATGAGTATTCTCCCTGCATATATGCCTCCTCACCTCCTCAGCCCGTTCTAGCACGGTATGCTCCGGCTCTAGTATACAGCACTGATAGAGTCTGCCAAGACATTCATCCAAGATCGTTCTCATCCAGCTCAGATCACTGAACTGGGTACATATAGTACAAATGGTGGCCAATGCCGCTTTCCTTACTGACTGTATGTTGTGTGACAGAAACGGCCACAGTCGTGGTATCCGACACAGCAGGGCATCCCTACATAGGGAAACTGAAATTAAGATCATAGTGCTGATCCAAACAAGCGAACAGCTCCCACAAAGTCGGGAGTTTAATCCCAGAAACTCCAAAGGTGGTGAAAGAAAAAGAGGGGATCTGACCTAAAATCACTCCGACTAGATCTATCCCAGGAAAAAATATAATGCAAGACAAAGCACTGATCAAAGTGAATTCAACGCCTCCAATTCTGCCGTGTATTATACTCACACATTCGTCAGCTTTCTAGTGATGAGAAGTGAAGACAGCAGAGTCATGATGCTCTGCGTGGATGATGTCAGGTCATCAAGGTCAAGCAGCGCCTCCCATAAACTTTCGATCAAACTGTCCACCTGCCGAGTATTTATCATAAAAAAGATCACCAACTCTGACCAAGCCAAATGGCCATAAATATACAACACCGGATGGGAGAAGATAACTTCCTAGTTTTCATACAAACCTCATTAGGAAGCAGGTCTGGTAGAAGATGAGTGATGGGCAATAGACTTGTTGCAGCAACTGCTTTGACATCATCCACATGGTCTGATATAGACTTGGCAATCACTGGCCAAGCAGACGGCAACACCTCATGCACTACCTCCTGATAAAAATTCAATAAAAGCTGCACATAAACACAGTCATAACACAATTTCAATGAAGCAAATGTTTGCTGGACAATACTTTGGTTCAATCGTAGCAGGAAACCAATGGCCAGACGATGCATGTGATGGATCAGACAGAACACATGTCCTGGAGTTGTCTTTCAACCAGTAAAAGGCACACTGCGGATCAAACATGGAATAGGCAGATCCTATTTTTGACTAACAGGACATAGGAGCTACTTATTCTACGAAACAAAAAAAACGGCATTCGTATGTACAGCTTAGGGCGACACGCGCTTACCCTAAATCACTACCAAATGCATCAATTATGTGGATTATGAGCTGCAAATAAGTCAAAAATCTCCAGTTCGGTCCAGATGATTAGAAGAAGCTGATCGACTGTAAGTCCAATAGTCCGTATATAATCATACCTGCTTGACGGCGATGATGTATTTGAACGCTAACAGAGCTCCATAACGTACTTCCCAAGCTGCGTGGGCTAGCTGCTGTACCAGTATTGTCGTTATACGTAGCACAGGCTCTTTATTAAGTAGTGTACACACTGTGCCTAAGACCTGGGCACATGTTTCTCGCACAGGAGCAACCACCTATAACATATACCAGCCATGCCAGCATCGCCTATCGCAAGCAACTACCTCCTCAATGAACAGTGGGCACCATTGGCAGTGTATGGCAAGAGAGCACCCCTTCGAAGGAAACTACGGGGCCAGCACAAACACGCAAAGCGAAACGCTAAGAAAACGAACAGTCGGAAATGCCAAACGGCGCACGCGCGGCCTTTGCTTGAGCCCGCGGGCTTTAGCCAATTGGTTCTAGTCCTTGACCTCTAACTCAGACTGTTGTTACCATCGGCTGTCAGTAGCAACGTCGCTGCGTTCCTACAGCTATCAACGGCCTCTAGCGGAGAAGGCCGCTGGCTGAATTTGCAAATTCAGAGCTCGCGAAGAATGGTTTACGCGAACTTCGCAACAACCGCTGACTGGCTCACACCGGTGTTGGTCCTACTTCGAGCAAGCAGGTACTAACGGCACACCTACTTAACGCCGCGATGCGCTGGATCTATCCGTTCGCGTGCCGCCTCTAGTGTAGCGTAATCCCTTTTCTTAGCCACTCCGTACATCGGACATTGGGGCACGCGCCGCTGTAGCCAGGTACGTTCTGCGAAAGGCTTAGCATTGGCTGGTTTTGGCACCCCTGTAGAACTAGACCCCTTCATAGAAACTAACTACGTTACGTTTCCTTCGAAGGGGTGATAATATAGACAGATATATACTGTTACGTAAGGGGTTATGTCATGACCAAAAGTGTCTTCACTTGTTTTCATATTCTGAAGCATATTATGAACAAATGGGCCCAATACCTAGATCAAATGGAAGCTTAGATATAACTCTATCCAATACGCATACTTAGAGCCCTTGGCGACGCACTTTTCAGACCGTCGACGCAACAGAATTGGCCTCGTGATAGGTCATTAACACAAAGCTGTTGGTGTTTGCGTTGATTTGAATTGAAAAAATGTTCAACAAAAACATAAAAATAGGGTTTCGGAGTGCAGTTTTTCACCTCTGTCAGCGAGCGTTAGTGCCATTATTGGGCAATGAGAGAGGCCGAAGGCAACGACCTCTATGTAAGGCTAGGGAAAACCGGCAAAGCATTTCTTAAAACTTCAGTATGTTCAATTTTGAGTTCTAATCGATGTTATGAGGGAGTAAAGATCATTAGATTACTAAGTTTTAGTGATTAGATCCTATTTTCTTTCTATTTGGGCCATTTGGGCCGTAGTTATTCGAATGACCGATATTCGGTTCGTGGAAAAAGACCACTCACTATCGCTGCAATGAATGTGGAGTTGCCTCCCTTTCAGAATGGGGAATACCGCTCTGAAAACTGTGCATCTATCCTCGACCGTGACATAACCCCTTTAAACGTTTATGGACAAAGGTGCATTTTGAAAAGAGATGCACTCATCTAGATACAGACAGTTAGCGCTACCTAGGTTGCCTCTGGGTTAAAATGGTCAAATGATTAGGCCATTCAATTATACTAGTTTACCCCAACTTTGAGCTCGAGGAAACCAGTGTAAACTCGCATCAGTGTACCACATGGCAGCATGGATCTCACCGTACCTCGTCAGAAATAAAATCGGCAAACCTATCCAGGGCGAGCACACAGAGTAATCTGACAGAGAGTTGCTCCAGCCAAATCCTGTTCTCACGTTCTACCTGTAATGACATTAATGTTACCATCACTCAAGCGATGACGTGCCATCAAAGATGATCCAGTTAGAAAATGGATAATGCTTATAACTGGTAGCCGAATAGGCCAGCAGCGTATACTAGCCCTGCGGACAGACTTCTCCTACAACTTTTAGTTTCGCACTAAACTTAACTTCATCCTGAACCTATGTTTTGCATCGCATAGCGATTGTAAAGAATGACAAAATGACCCTGTGAATAAACCAGCAAGAGCACATCCAAAAACCTGTTAGTTCTTCCCTTGATGTTCTACAAACTACATTGTAATACAAGTCTTGCCAAATGATATCCATTCAGGTAAGTAGGACTGAGGGCAAGTCACTGCTCTATTTCGTTAGTAAAGATGTGGGATAGACTAACCGTACTGCGATCCAGTAATGATGTGGCACCGGCGGTGTCTCCGCTGATTCGCAGAACTTCTCGTAGTAATGTTAGCGCACCGTGACGAGTCTCCCAGTTATTACTGAACAACTCGTTGGAAAGAATATCGCAAAACTCTGAGAAAGGCCAGCTATCATCATCCTATATCAGGAGATCAGATCTAGAGAACTCAGTAGCCACATCAGCAACAGAAATCAGACGGTTCCCTAAGGTTCCCTAAGACCTGTGTAATGCCTTATTTTGTCTATTATGCTTAGCCTAGTTCATATATGTACGAATAAATGTTACATCCTTTATGTGTTTACTAGGGCAGCATATAAGTGGAATCCCTGAATTCCCTCGAGTGTTACAACCAGTCGATCCGGTTAGGATATTACATACCTGAACACCAGTTGGTACAGAATCCAGTAAAATCTTATCACCTTGACCAGGTTGCTCCACCGCCACACTCTCCGTTTTAATCTTTTTATCGACCGGAGCTGACAGTCCAGGTCTAGAGATATATAAATGTACATTACATATGATATTACTTTTAACACCAATAACAAAAAATTGGCTAGAATGGGATGTATTGGCAGTGTTGACAGATCAGTAAAACAAACTTAGGCATATCAAATCACACTGGCAGTTATAGAATGTAGGTGATTCTAGCTATTTCGGCGATAATGTCGACTCCACTCAAAAAACTCCTTTTAGAAGAACTTTCCTCTGACAAGAACTTTCTTGCTGAGACCAAACTCTTTTGTATCTATTTGTACATAAATAAGGTCTGATATAGTGACCATAATCTTGTCTACAAGTCTGATATAAGAATATCTTGAGCTAATTTCCTGTGTTTTGAACCCGAATCCCATGTCTATTAGCCCACCGCATAATCTTTGCATCATGCGGCACACTCACCGAGTGGATGGCCAAGGTCAATTATGACTAACTGTGATGTGTGGCTAATTAAGCTTGATCCTAACATAAATCCAAGCACTCCGATCTCTGACCGCTGTGATGGCACAAGCAGGCAGTGGGTTTATAAAGTTCTTCATGGTTGCCACGAGTAAATAAACAGAAATCAGTGCTTTCTTTAGAGATAAACAAGATGTAAACGAACTCCAAACTCTTTGACATAGCCATGATTTTGACTGCATTCATACATACATGTAGTCAGTTTTAATTGTATGTGCGCATGAAAATACATGTACTTAACTACATGTATGTCCCACATGTACCTATTTATTATCAGAGTTTTTATACACTGGGTCATTATTAAAATGAATCACCTATTAAAATGACCTATAACTCCTTAGGATCCATTTATTGATGGTTGAGGTATTACCCGCTCATTTCCGGTCTTGTAATAGGATCGTTGGGAGTGCGAATTAATTTGATTTCGCCCCGATATATTCACTTCAATAACAGCACGAAGCTGCACTGAGAATAGAGGCAACTCGCAGTCAAAAATTCAATAGCAGATAAACTTTCCTTTGAAATTATGAGCGAGAATGATTACGGCCCACAAGTGATCTGGGAGCAGGAGACCGAGGGATCCGTTTGGAGTATAGAAGGATGTCCTCGCATCCTAGATCAGACGCCAGACCGGACTCAGAAGCAACTATAAAAGCACCTTTAGTCTTTCACAACCGGTATAGTTAAGAACTGACAGACAGGTAGACAGACTGAGTGACTGACTGACCCGTTAGAACCTTGTCTTTTGGTGAGCTGTCGCGCTTTCCTCCTGGCCACACTTGCTTCGCGGACACTCATTCCGTCTGTATTCAGCTGCTGGTTTATGAGATCGCCGATTTGTTTCTACAATAAAGGACATCAAGTGCATTGGTTTCTGACTCTGTGCCTGCATGCATTCCTTATAAGCACTTCTAATGCAGTTACCTGAGTCTGTTGAAGCTTTTCCTGGACAATTGGCTGGAGATCAACATCTGAAAAGAGTTCCATTCCATCTGAAAGCGGTCCATCCAAACCCAATCTTTTGTTGAGCAGCTTTTTTTGCCGCTGAATTTTCTCTGCATCATCCAAATCTGAAATGTTACATCTGATTTTCATCTTCCAATAAGAGGCCTTGTACCTCCGAAAGATAATAGCTAAAAAGGCCAACGTAATGCGCGCAGCAAGGAAATGCAAGTGACATAAGATGCACAATATAATTCTTTCAATGTTCATGGACCTATCGTATCCACAAAGGGTGCATAACCAGAGAAGGGATTACATGTAGTATACCACAATGGATAAGCTTATTGAGTTATCGGATAAATCTATTGATATGTGTCTATGCGGAGGACCTTCGTAATATTGGCGCACAACCTTAATTATGCTTCAGCTCCATTCTGCATGCAGCTGCGCCGGGCAAAACTCTTAATGAAAATTATGAGAGATCATGGAGCAAATTGACCTTTCAGGCAAAATTATGAACAAAAGTGGCTACGCTTCCAAGAAACCACAAGCTCAACACCATTGAACGGCTCAAAAGTAATTCAGAGTCGGGTGCCCAAAGGACCAACTTGGATTGGAAACAGGTCATCTGATTTGCAGTCCGATTTGACTTGAGCTGCGTTCAATCGAAGACGGACCGGGCACAAAGTGGACTGAAACCGCATACTTCTGAGGACTAACCAGTGAATTCCTGTTCAAACTGCTCCTCTCCGGCAGATAATAAGCAGGCTCCTTCCCTCAGCACTAGACTTATGTCAAACTGTGCCAACGCTGAGATAAATTCTCCTTCGCTCACATCCGACGGTGTGTCTAAATCACAGCAATTACCCAATCCAATCACTATCATGGGAAGCCTGAACTGGTGATAGACAATTACTAAACCCGGCGACTTCATCATAACGGTGAAGACGTCATACAAGAGAAAAAACATGCAAAGGAAAATCAGGTTTTTTTTAAATCAAAGAGGAGAGCAAAGCATAAGCGTCGAGGAAGACTCAGTGGTAAACTTTTTTTTAAATAATTGAGGGCTTCAATTTCGGATGAGAGGACTGATCTCTTGCTATTATAGGCTTATAAACAGGCAAGACAAACCATATCCAGATATATAAAAGGGTCACCAGTCTGCAGAGAAAGTGAACTGAAGTTAGGCAGTCTAAGAGTTAATCAGTGATACTCTTATTAACATATTGAGACTGACCTGCGTCATCAGAACTGGAGGCCTCTATCTTCACATTAGAGGCGATAGCATGTACAGCTTGGCCAGCGGCAATTCTAGTATCCCAGTTCTTACTGCGCATCAACAGTAAAACCTACCAACAGTGATAAATTGAATTGAAAGGCATCTTCATACAAAAAACCAACAAACAAATGAATGATATTCAATCACTCTCCGTGTGTTGATTTGTCCTCGCTAGAATGTATGATCTCGGATGGAAATGTTGGGTAATCAATAAAAGCCAATTCATCCCCAATACAATAGGTTCACTCGACATGCCTTCTATCGAGTTGCAGAGTGAAACATTATAGACTGAGAAATGAATATTGAGATGCAGTCGATTTAGTATGTTGCTTTAAATTAGATCATGTTAGTAGTTCTCTTCATGAGTAGAGAATTTTGATTGAATACCGAGGCTAGGAGTTAAGAATAACAAGTTTGTGACGGTAGTGATTTTAGCAACTTACCTTATTAAGCAGATATTTTAGCTTTTCAGGATATTGTTTTTGAACAGCTCCCAGCTGGGCAGCAGCTGATCTCCTTATAACAGGAGTGGAGCCTGTGTCTAGCAATGTAAATAGCCTATCCAGCCTATAAAAGGATAAACCTGTGCAATCAAATGCGATGACAATGATGTGTATCAGATCCTGGTAAAGCATGGGCACAGAAAGGACTAACAGCAAAAAATTGTCGAGAGTAATATACATAAACATATAATATTATACTATATCTATGGTTGCATCTAAACAAGATGCTTTACATGGTGACACTTGGGTCTTAGATAGCGGCTTCAATTGGTAGCGGCTGTATCTTTTGGAATGTTGTGTAATAATAACTGAGGTAGGAGAGGTTACCTGCGTGTTGCTAGTAAAGCTCAAACAAAAGA
>Ga0224511_10000525_pt1 | contig 18791 bp, 14 predicted proteins | sample SF_May12_sed_USG_2_FD_169988 | JGI IMG/M metagenome (GOLD analysis project Ga0224511, IMG submission 169988) | Sediment microbial communities from San Francisco Bay, California, United States - SF_May12_sed_USGS_8_1 | ecosystem: Environmental > Aquatic > Marine > Sediment | place: USA...
TTTGACTAATGCGTTTGCAGGTGTATACTAGACTTGTAGTTACACAAGTCTGAATAGAGAAACCGTGCAAAAAATATAGAAATAGGGTTGCAGAGTGCAGTTTTTCACCTCTGTCACTGATCGTTAGTGCCATTATTGTGAAATGATAGAGGCCAGAATGCAACGGCCTCTATTTAGGGCTAGGAAAAGCCGGCAACGCACTTCTTATAACTTACGCTTTCTTCAATCTTACGTTCAATTTTAAGTTCTACTCGATGTTATAAGTGGGTGAAGATCACTAGGTTACTAAGTTTTAGTAATTACATCCCATTTTTTTCTATTTGGGCCATTTGGGCCGTAGTTATTCAAGTGACCGATATTCGGTTTGTGGAAAAAGACCACTCATTTACGCTACAATGAATACGAAGTTGCCTCTCTTTAAGAATGGGGAGCACAACTCCAAAAGTGTGTCTACCATCGACTGTGTCATAGCCCCTTTAATTCGTATTCTGCGTTTGAGAGTCGCCCGTAATTGTTGCTTTAACGTTGTACATCCTTGTGACAATGTAAATTTGCTAGCTACTCATTATGATATGATCAGGAGTTAAAGGCTAGATGATGAGACAAATTTTTTTGGCTGATCAGAATCAGCATGTCTCCAAACCTACCCGAGTCAAATTACAGTGCAATAGGCATAGCAGAAGTGCCCTTAAAACCGTGCTAAAGATGGCAAAATTGGCACCATCTGAAAAATTTTTAAAAAGGCGGAGCCTAATCGGCCATTTATATGACCTATAATATCATATTGCAAGTTCGATGACCAGGCACTCAAAGTTGATCATTTTCTACCTGACTTTACAGAGAGTGTCCCAACATTTGGGGCACCTCATAACCACTGACAAATTCCTTAGGTTTTACACTGAGAATGGGTCTAGAGTGGCAGCACTAGTCTCAGGTCTGTCAAAACAAGCATAAAGAGAGCCACGTTTGGCCAATATTGCCCGGAAATCCCAGGGAATTCATGTGACCTGCTACAACGATCATGCTAAAGGGTAGAGTTGACGCCATGGCCTCAACTGGTAGAAAACCATACATATTACAGCGTCAGACAGCCACTTGGAATAGGACTAGATTGCAAACATATTGCTGGCCTGTTCACGCAAAAAGAGCAGTTGTTTGGCTATTAGTAACGAACACAAACTAAGACTGAAAGACCGTTTTCGAAAGAGTATCACTCACTTTGATTGTGAGTTAGAACTAAGCTAAAGTCAGTGAATTTATAGGTATTTGTTTTCTTCGTTTTTGGGCCCATTTCGCGCTGATACTTCGATCCCATTAGTCAGAAGTGTGACAAAGTTGTAGAAGTTGGACTTTGGCTACCCATCGCGCATATGTAATAACGTGGACCCTCTGTGATGTCTTTTGCGACAATTTACGTCATGCGGAAAAAATTTCAACTGAATGAAAGTTTATTCGAGAATTGCACGATTCAACCGTATTTTTTACTACATCGCCTGCTCAGTATGAACTTTTATTCGGCTCAGGTAAGTTTTGAGAGACACTGATTCTGATGAGCCAAAAAGAATTTGCCTCGTCATCCAACCTTTAAAAGGAAAATGTCATCCTTACTATAACCCGGCTTCTAGAATTCTATTTCAAATACTGAGGCAATATGTTCTCTCATAAACTGGTGCGGGTGTAAAATTCTAACAAAATATGAAACTTTCAAATACTAAGATAAGATCCCGCTCACTTCTCTAGAAAGCTAGGTCACTGGACTCACTGGATTCACTTGATTTCCTGTAACCTGATAGTTGAGAGTTCTCCTGTAGGCTGTTGATGGCCTCCACGTTGGTCCGTCTCTCGGAAAGTTCTGTGGTCAGTCGATACCACACCCTGTTGAGTCATCCTCCAATCAGATGACAGTGAAGTTCCGAACAGATTACTCCATGGCTGGAAGTGGCTTCCACGCCGCATACTATGCTGGTCAGTTCTCTATGCATGCAAAGTTACCCTCGGAAATTTACTGTTTACGCCTAGACTACATGCGGGGCGATTAACTCACTGACATCACCCATTCTCGAATCGCAGCCGAATTCTATCATCTGCCCATTGAGTTACATTCTACTTGAGGATAGATTGCTCTGTGCATAAAACCCATTCGAAACTCTGTAAAGTCTCCCCATTAAAAAGTTGACTGTTGAATTAAATTAAATTTTGTTACCGCTATGTATTATGAAGTTCATGCTGCCATTTTATTTTGCATTGGTTGTTCTCTGCACAGTCGGTGATTTTTAGATTGTCAGGACCGAGTTCTTACAGCACATTCCGGCGTGATCGAAAGTCCCAACTTCCCAAATAATTATCCTCACAACAGAAACTGCTCATGGAGTGTCCGGGTGCCACTAGGCAATATCATCTCCATCAGCTTCAGCCATTTTTCCATGGAAGAAGACATTATCGGATCGGCCTGTCGAAATGATTTCCTTGAGGTTAGCAGGAGTGGCTAGGTGCTAATGCCTCTACTAGCTAAACCCTCCTGCTCGTCTCTCTCCACACTAACCCCTCTGGGTCAACCACTCAGAGCTGAGTCTCACTTCAAGTGGCCTGCCGGTGATTGTAGCTGCTCTGTTTCCCCTCTATACTAACCCATCTGGGTCAGCCACTCGGAGCTGGGTCTCACTCCGAGTGGCCAGCCTTTGATTGTAGTTGCTCTGTATCCTCACTAACCCACACCTTTCAGACTGTGAGGATAGAGTGTTGACCGCTCGCAGTGGAGTTATTGAGTCACCTAACTTCCCAGCTAACTACCCTCACCGTCGTAATTGTACATGGACCATCCGAGTGCCTCAAGGCAACATCATTGGCCTGGCTTTCTCGCACATGAATATTGAGAACCACGCAACCTGTCAATACGATTTTCTGGAGGTACACTGTCACAGTCCTGGTGCATTAGTCACAGCCTTACAAATATGTAGTTGTACCTGTAGTTATTTAATAGTGTCTATGGTCATACTTTTTTCAAATTTGTTTGAAAAGCATTCAATACACCCAGAAGCAACTGATCTCCGGAGCAGAGATAACAAAACAATGATTTTGTCCAATAAAATTCATCCTCGCTCAATAGAATGACCAACCGAGGGTGCTGTGACAAATACACTATACATACTTACCCAACTGTACTAGTCACGCATGTTGCAGCGATAACAACTTCCCATACATGTCATATACAAGACTAGCTTAGCTTGAACGCATGGGACCATATTAGTATGTGTGTATACTTTGTGTTCTTTCTGTAATCGTGTTGATACATTGTGTAGAAGTTCTGTCATTGATTATGACTAACCTAACTGGAGCCAGATCTGGTGTTATCTAACTCCCACTGTAATGTCTAGGTACGAGATGGAGAGCGCGTCACAGACCCAATCCTTGGTGGTGGCCCGTTCTGCGGTACCGACCTCCCCGCCACTCTTAACTCGACAGGCAATTCGTTGAGAATCAGATTCAAGTCTGACGCATCGGTGGCTAGTAACGGCTTCAGACTGGAATACACTACCATAGGTATGTGGTTAGACCTAGTGAAAGGTTCATACTGTGAGAAGTTTTAACTCGGCTAATCTAACAGGGTTGTGAATATGAAAGCCTGGTTTTTGGTTACTTTTTTCATCCCGATTTCGACTAAAGTTGGGATATCTTCTAATAAGACCGATATTATTATAACATCCTTTACATTGAGAGAGATTATCCAGAGTTGCTGTATTTTATGTGGAACTTTTTGTTTAGGTTTGCTTTGTGAATGGCAGAGAAACTGCCATAATTGCGCTAAGCAGAAATTTACTAGGTTTTGGAGCACCTAATCTCTATATAGGTTTTGGAGCACCTAATCTCTATGTAGGTTTTCTCAATATTATCAGGACTGATGTCCATAATAACCACAGTTTCACCTAGATGTCACCTAGTTTTACCAGATGTTAGATTTGTTAGTGCACTGTTCTAGCACAGCACCTCATACCATTTTCCACCTTCAGCAATAGTCGCTCCTAACGCCACTGATGGCGACATTGGTGAGTAACTAAAGCCCAATCTACATACTGTCTCATCACATTCTAACTCACTTACAGAATGCTAAAACACGTGAAATGATTCTTGATGTGGCGAGATGGCTTATGATAGTATGAAGATCGGGCTTTACCATAACTGCTCTTTTTTCCTATAACCCGTTACGCTTGTATTTTTCTGGTCACATGGTAATACGTGTTTGTCTGAGGTTTGCGTTCCTGTAACAATTGTCTAATTCCGCCTGCTGAAACTGAGGGCATTTCGTCCTACAGTCGTGTTGTGGTTAAAGAGTTATCTTCCCTCCAATGCTGTATAGGAGGTTGTCTTCTCTTGATAAAATCAGAGAAATTACTTCAAATCATGACCACATGCAGTTATCGTACTGGAAGGGAAGATAATTCCACCACTGTGTTTTGTGGCCGAGGTAGAGAAGTATAGCTCTGTATTTGTATTCCAAAACTCTTAGAGTTATCTCCCCTTATAAGCAGAAAATGGCTCACCCGGGCAGTGGGAAGGGAAGGATAACTCCAGAGCCTAGATAATTGAGTTGTCCCGCCTACCCCTCGGCTTTACCCTGGTTACAGACACACAGTAATGCATTGGCAATGACATGTGAAATCTTTGTAGGGTGTGGTGGAGAACTGAGAGGTACAACTGGTCGTTTCACCTCACCTAACTACCCCAACGCCTACCCTCACAATAGAGAGTGTGTATGGAGAATCATTGTGCCCGTGGGTAGAGCCATCAACCTAACACTGTCTAATGTTAACCTTGAGTTTCATTCAAACTGCACCTTCGACTACCTTCAGGTTCGTAATGTCAGGTGTCACGGCACTCCACCCCACAACAGTCTTTCTGCTTTTAGTATATAATAAGTAATTTCGCATTCTATGATGCTCATCAACAAGACATGTACTGTAATTATTGGCTTACTATGACTCTGTGTTGCCAAGAGGCAGCTATCATTGGGACATTTTCTCTTCGCAACTGCGTGCCCCAAATAATTGGTTACTAAATGGCAGGGGTCGCATTTCAAATCTACTGAAATCTGCCAAGAAAGAAAGGTCGCGTCTCAGCAGTGAATAAAACCACGAACTTTTGTTACAAGGCCCAGTGATTCTGATTGCTATCCACTGAGCCACTGCTTTACCTGGGAGAGCTGTTGGCTAAAACTACTTGGTAGAACATTTTTGGGTTGGTGCATGATACATTCTATTCAATGAAGTCACATGGTTAGTCATTCTGCAACTGTGGGTTAACTGTGGATAGTTACAGGTTGCGCCAAGTGACAATCCGCTCATCATCGAACGACGGTTTATATTGACAGGTGCTGGGAGGGCCCGATGAGAACTCCCCAGAGCTTACCAAGCTTTGCCAGAACCACAACCAGACTTACACAGTCACCTCCAGTGGTAATCATATGTATATCAAGTTTAAGACGGACGCATCTTCTGGAGGCACCGGTTTCCTTGCTGAGTATACCACCACTGATCAGGGTGAGTGGATGATGCATAGAGTTATATCCTCCCTCTCTATGGAATAACCGATGAACCACTACTTGCTGAATACTCTATTACCTATAATATATTCCTCTATATAGCAGGATAGCTCAAAGACTAAAGCTGGCCAATGCAGCAAGTCAAACACAGTTAATATTCAAAGAACTTTTCTAATTGCAATTACCATACACTACCCGTTATTATTAAGCATCTGAGTTACGATTTTTGTACTCAGTGCGCGTTTGTACCTTGTATGGAGTTGTCGCCTTCTGTCTCATTGGCTGGTGTGTTTTAGGCTGTGACCATGTAATGACAGCGCCAACTGGTAGCATAACTTCCCGTAACTACCCCAACCCGTACCCACACAATCTGGACTGTGAATGGAACATCACTGTGGCTGAATTCCAGACAGTTCAGCTCAGCTTTAAACACTTTGATGTGGAGAACCACACAGACTGCAACTATGATAGTGTTCAGGTATGTTAACGTGCTAGCTGGTATGGTAGAGAGGGTCATGGGTAGGATAGGGATGGGTATGAGGGTGGTGTTTGGGAATGGAGGTTAGGAATGAGAATTGAGATGGGTTAGTGATCAGATTTATTATTTAATGCAGCAAGCGTTATTTTGACATGGCCCTGTGTGCCCTATGTGAGCCCTGTATCTATAAAGTAGTTTTGAATCTATGGCAATAAGAAATTAGGATAGAATAAGAATAGGATAATTTTATTTTACATGGATAACTTAATAAGACCAGGGGGTCTTTTTTACATCAAGGTCGGTGGAAAAAACCAATGAAAAAAAGAAGGAAAAACAGAGCACAAATCGAGATTGCAAGTCCTTGTAAACAGTCCAGGCCGGTTTATGATAAATAATGAAAAGCGTGTTTCCTTTTTAGCTGTATGATGGCCTGGAGCAGACCTCTCCTCTAATGGTTAAACTGTGTGGCCAAATTGACCTCAATCACACCACCTTCACCAGCTCATCCAACAGCATGAGAGTGCGAATGGTGAGTTCTCTACAATGAAGCCTGTCACACCAAGTGTTCTTCGCGAGCGCACTGAGAGTTTGAGGGGGGGATAACTCCACACGCTCGCCTTATAAATGTTGCCTTACCCTAGGAGCAGAGCCCCAAATGTTTATGGAAGTGATGCTCATTTTGCTGCAGTAAAGTTTCAAAAAGGGCGGAAACTCGAATGATCCTGGTTTGAGGGCCCACTGCCTAAATTTGCAGACCTGGAAACGCCTGAGTCCGAGAGTTTGACCCTTAACCATTATAGACACAATTATCCTAGCTGTGACAAATTCTCGGTGATTCATATGCTTATTGTTCGGTATCTCAGTGGGTTTCCGCTTCCCTGCAAGTAATGGCACTGGAGCACGAATTAACGAAAGTAGTGGGCCATTACAGAAATCTAGGAGATCCTTGTCTAATCTTCACTTGTCATGTCATCATTGCACCAATTATCTAACACAAATTCCAGGTTACTAAGCATGACAAGAACGTAAGTAAAGTGGCTGTCAATGTGAAGTATTTATATGGAGACTGTGCTAATAATGGCCGAGAACTTACACTCCTGTCATTCTCGAGCTGGCCGCCCCGCTGTCCCGTCCCCGTTTCCGAAAATGGACCTCAAATCGTTCGTTATGCAGTATTCTAATCCTTTGACTGAAACAGAAGCCATTGAATTACTTGTCGTCCGCTATGATTGAACACGTGAACTTTACCAGTGAACCAACTGTTGACCCACTCTTCTCTCAGAGGTTCCGCTGTTATTCTCCGCCTGTCCAGGGAAGTCAGCTTCCGGATTCCTAATATGGCCAGCTAGTCGGCTCCTCCATCAGTTCCTGTCTCCTAACTATCGCTTCTATGTTTGGTGACCAGCGCTTTGATGTGGTCTTCTCTTGGGTGAAGTATCTCAATAGAGTGCGAAGTTACCCATACGGATTTATCCCCCCTCTTAGGTAACGGATTCCTCTGCGTCAGCCACTGGCTTCACGGCCAATTACCTAACAGCGTGCGGAGGTCGTATGGAGGTTGGCGATGATATTGGAGTTATCCGCTCACCAAACTTCCCTCTGGCCTATGGCCCTAATACCAACTGTACATGGACACTCGTAGGATCGCAAGCTGGTAAATATGACTGTATTACTCCGTGTCCATGGAAAGGTGATTTGCTTAAAATGTCTGATAATAAGCCTATAATGATTTTCTGGTCAGACGACCAGTACAAACTTGGTCACGCTGGGGAGCTGTTTGGATTTTTTTGTGCGTCTGAGAAATAGAAGTTTAGCAGGCGCCTGACCAAGTGAGCAGAGACAGCCAACTACTTTTCAGCCAATCAGAACTGACGTCCGGTTACTACCGCATTAGTTAGCTCGAAGATGAACACCGCCAGTACTAAAACTTTCACCAGTGAGTGGGTACTATTTGGTCGGCTGATTATTACAATCTGAGACGTCTTGACTGTGTGCTGTTCGCCTGCTTTTATTATACTCAGACATCTCATTAGTGGTAATATCCAACGTCTAGCACCGGGCGAATAGGCTTAATGTAGCCGACTTTCTATGATGGGATTTCTTGAGTGACTCCCTGAGAACTAATGTTCTTTTGGTTAGCGTCAGTATTTTTCAGTCAAAATGATTACCCAGGTTGAGTTTCTTTCCTCGTGAAAGGCTCCCTTTGTATGAGTGATTTTCAAGCGGTGTTTCAATCAAGCTCTACCTGACCTGTCTACTGACCGCTGACCGAGTTAAAGGTCAATGTCGACTCCTGACTGCTATTCCTTCCATCCAGTTCGGTCTCCATTATTACATTGTGAGACTCTGTGATACACCCAATTCGCTTTGTGTCTTGCAGTTGACAGAATAACGCTGCAGTTTACTAGCTTGGATTTGGAGGAGTCAGATGGCTGCATTCATGACAGTATCACTGTCCTGCAGGGTGATAACATCCACAGCCCAGAGGTATACACCATTACCCCCCCACCCTCTAGCCTGAGGGTAAGGTTACCGGGGTCATACCACTCTTGGTTATTACTGCTGTGGGATTCCATCTAGACAGCTCTGCTAGTTTGCATCCAAATCAAGGAACTTGAGACCAAACCTTGCAAGTCCCCAGGAACTGGCCTCCGCATTTTGCGTTGTCATCCTACAAGAAGAAGAGCTTTGTGACATCTAACAGCAAAAACATTTGAATTTAGAATATGTGGTCCATCGCTGAATCCTCATTAGTGATCCGGATATTTCATGTTGCTAGTAAATTACGATGTTTAGTACGTATTCTGTCATAGTGTGATGGAGAATCAGTATATTACCTTCCCATTGGGTATAAATTCAGCTAATCTTTCCTCCTGTGTGTATATTACAGCATGGTAAATACTGCGGCTCCACAGTTCCAGCGAGTATTACCAGCAATGGTAACGCTCTCACTATCATCTTCACTTCTGACTCCAGTGTCCAGAGACTTGGCTTCAGTGCTTCCTTCAGCAAATCTGTCTCCTGTAAGTACTGAAAATCTCTACTGTTTGATCTTCATTTCCTAAATGCAGGATCGCTTAGTGACTAGAGTACTTTGAGATTGTAATACCTTTCGGGTCTGGGTCTGACTGCGTTGTTGAAATGAGCCCCTCGCATGAAATCTTAGGCCCTACCCCGCACTACGGCTAAAGCTTAGGATAATCCCCTATATAGTGTTTTCGTAAAGCAACAAATGAGCATTGTATAACATTTTGATAGATAATTTTTCCAGTAATGGCGTGTCCCACTTCAGATTTGTTTTAGCCTCTTACCAGGAGTATGAAGATCTTTGTTGTTTTAATTCTCATCCCTTGCCTAGTCATTCAGTCATTGGGCAGAATCTGTTGATAATGACGCTTGAGATCGTAATTTAGTCCTCACTTTCTTTTTCCCATTAGTCAGGTGAGTTCTGTCTTTTCTTTATAGTCTGTGGTGGAAATTTCACCAGTCGATCGGGAGCATTCAGTACACCAAACTATCCTAACACATATCCAGACAATGCTGAATGTATCTGGTATCTTACTGCACCACCCGGAAACAGCATTCAACTGTCATTCCAGTAAGTAACTGCCACATGCCTCTGCTAGAGCTCGACACATCCGGGTGTGTACATGGATAAAAAATAGTTAATAGCCACAGAGTTACCCCAAGAGACAACTCTGTGGCTCCTGGCTAGTGATTTAAACAAACGGACTCAAGATATTCACCACTACACCACTATTGACATAGAGTTATCCTCTAGAATAAAACATTGTGGGTCTGGGGTCTAAGATTTGTTTCTTATGCAGACACAGGTACCTTTCTTTGGTCTGGGCACCAACTGTGTGTAGCCACTAAAGGTGCAAGCCAGAGCAACCTACAACCAGTCCTTACATGAATGGGGTCCGGAGGGTTAGAAGTACATGCACACTAATTGCCTTTATAGATTAGAGGCAACCAGAACCGGCCACCACAAGCAGGGCAACTTTACATGGCATAACTACTGTAGCTACATCTTTTGCTTTATTAGAAAAAAAAACGGGACAAACTGCATCACGGTTGTGCTGATTCAGACTCATTCAGTGAGGTATGTAACAAGCTGATGCTCTTTCTGTAGGTCGATGGATATAGAGGACAGCGGCTCCTGCGTACGTGATTATGTGGAGGTGAGAGACGCGACAGATGTCAGCCGCGTGATTGGCCGATTCTGCGGTAACTCAATCCCCAATAATCCTGTGAGTGCCTCCAGCATGTATGTCAAGTTCAGATCCAACGAAGCAATCGGCGGGACTGGATTCATTGCTGAGTTCAACAGCTGTGAGTATTTCTGTACATCCAGTCATATCTATCATTCAGTTATATTATATTATATTATATTATATTATATTATATTATATTATATTATATTATATTATATTATATTATATTATATTATATTATATTATATTGTATTGTATTATACTATATTGTATTGTATTATATTGTGTTATACTGAACAGATTAAGTATTGGTTGTGACCCCTCCTCACTCCCATTACTTTCTGTAGTGAATGGAGGAGAGTTGGTTGGAAACACTGGACAGATAGCCTCACCACTATACCCCCAGCCTTATCCCGATAACATAGAGTATATCTGGACCATCATTGTGGATCAGGGCAAGAAAGTTAGAATTGACTTCACGGTGATGGATATCGAAGCCAATGACTGTGCATACGATTACATCCAGGTGAGAGGTATTCCGCGATCCTCTATGGATCCTGTATTCTCTATGACCGAAGGCAGAATAACTCTATGGATGAGTGCCCTGCCTTTGATGGACACAGAGCCACTAACTCGTTCACTCACCCATCTGTTCTGTCTGCATTCTAACCCAGTCCTGATTCCGTAATGCACACAGGGAGAGAAGTGGACACATCTCATCCTGACAACTAGTTTGCCGATTATTGTGAAAAGATGCCTTCTGTATGTTACAGCTCTGAGACTTCTGTTCCATCGCATTTCTATGATTGGGCTACTCATTCATTCTATCGCTATGCTGTTTCGGTTTTCTGGCTGTACTCCATTGGATTCTTGTCACCATGCTCCATTGCATTTATATGACAGTATCCTTCTGTTGTAGTTTTATGACGGTCGCGGTACCTCTCAGGTGGAGTTGGGTAGATTCTGTGGTACCACCGCTCCTCCCCCATTCACCACCAGCTCCGGTAATGTTATGACTGTCCGCTTCGTCTCTGACTCATCTGGCCGTGGTCGTGGCTTCCTCCTTAACTGGTCTGCAGTCGACACAGTAGTCACCACTCCTGCACCAACAACAGCGCCACCTACCGGTGAAGGTGAGACCGGCATTCAGTCGCATTTTGTTTTACCCGTGTGTCACGTCCGTAGAGTTTTGTATCCAGTTTGTGTCCCGTGATGTCATAACACGCGTGATAACCCCAGATCTTCCCCTCACAGATACTATACCAGGAACGGGTAATGATGGTGGGTCTCCGTGCGTCTTTCCATTCATTTACCGTAATGAGGTGTACACGGCATGCACCATGGCTAATCATAATGCCCTGTGGTGTGCCACCACTAGTAACTACGACTTGGACGCTCGCTGGGGTAACTGTGTGGTCTCTAATACAACAGGTATTCTACTGTCCTCCTTTCTCGCCGCTGGGTACTGGGAATTAGTCTAACAAATAAGAAAGATGTGGGAAGCTATGAGAGTATGACTGTGGTCGCAATCATTATGGTACTACCAGATTATTTGAGTCTCCAACTGACTCACAACCCAAAATTTCTGGTATGACAATCTGAAGTCTGGCTAGACTGATTCTATGTTATGATTTAACCATTTAGTCATCTTGGTTTATAAGTTGGGTTGTCTGGCATTACCATAATCTGATGCTGCTTGATAAACCTTGTTCTGGGTTTGCTTTCCTAGACCGTTTCACTGAACTGAGAGAGACTCAGTGCCTAATAATGGGTTAGACTGTACGCGTGTGCAATAAAATATAAAATTCTTCCGCTTACCTCAGCTTTCCGGGGTTCAAAGTCACCCACACTGTAATCATCACTCGCTGTGTTAATAGTAAACTCTCTTGGTGTTATAACAGCTGCCTGTCAGTTTGTGCTGACCGCTACTGATACTGCACAGAATGTCACCTCCCCTAACTATCCGGGTAACTACGAGGCTGGCCTGGACTGCTCCTGGATGATTCGTTCACTGGATGGGTCACGAGTACAGCTCACCCTACTCGATATGGACATCGAGGGTTCTACAAACTGTCCATTTGATAAGATGACCGTTCTCGATGGTAAGTGGTTGGACCTCCCCAATCTCGAAGTCATCACCCCTGTACTGGTATACAGTGACACCCCCCCCCAATTAAAAACAACTCAGCAATTCAGCGGATTTGCTACTATTTTGTCTGGAAACTCGAAGTGGATTATGACATGGTATCTGCAGCATGAGTCGAAGTTTATCTCAATGGCTGCTTATAGAAATCCTTCCCCCTGTAGAGCAGGACGTTATAATAATACGACTCCGATTTGATTCTCTAACTTTCACCAATATTTCTGGGGATTCTGAAACCAACATCTATGTAGTCTATTCACCGAGTATCACATCTTCAAGTGCCTTCTCTCTCTCACCCAGTGATTATTTCAGGAGTGGTAGGCGGAATACTTCCTGGACCCCAGTGTGGCAGATATCCTAACGGAGGTGGTATTATCTACACTAGCTCTGGTGGAGCCATGCAGATCAAGTTCACATCAGACAGCAGTATTCAGAAGCCAGGGTTCGCCGCTAGCTACAAGTCAAGTGAGTCAGTCACTCTCTTTGTGGCAGCTGCAATCGCAAAGGCTAAAATGTATTGAGTGTTTTTATAGAACTCCCTTGATTTATTGTAATTTTTGGTATCTGTATTGTATGCGTATAAATCGCATCGAAATATCCCGAGGGCCTAGCAGGTCCCCTGCCGCTCAAATTCATTTGTAGATCTCTAGTTGAACTTCCATTTGAGCTAGGAATTGAGGCTATTTGTATGTGGTGAGCTTCAGAATCTGAAAACAGGTGAAGACAAGTCTTTGCGTGTCTTAACCTCTTTAAGATCACTATCCAAACCCAATGAGAGAAAAAAGTGAAGTAGCGCACCCAAACTGAGAGCTGAGGTAGTCACCTCAGGCCCTCACTCAGTTAACCCTCCGCTTTGCCATACTAATCAGCCTTATTTCAGCATGCGGAGGTCGACTGTCAGCCACCCAGGGTGTGATTGAATCAAGTAACTTCCCAGCCACTTACGATCGTCAGTCTAACTGCTCATGGATACTGACTGTACCCCGCGGCAGGACGATAGAACTTACAGTGGATACATTCCAGCTACCAAGCTCCTCCAACTGCTCACAAGATTACGTTAGGGTAAATGCAAGGGCGTAATGGCATTTACACTTCTCTATATACAACTTATAGCAGAAAGCCGGGTTCGTTGCCATCTACACCATGGCCTCGTCCGGAATTGGCGGGCTTTTTTGTCGCTTTGCCGTATAAGTGTACTTCAAGCTGTTTGCCGTATAAGTGTACTTCAAGCTCTTTGGCGCCTGACCTTTCCAGCTTTTTGGTCACGCTACGAGATTCTATTAACTATAAAATCACATGATGAACAAAAAATCCTAGTGAACAATGGAAACGCATCAGTTAGTTGAAATTCTCAATGACCTGAAATAATTTACAATAAGATTAGATCAGTTTGGCTTTCGAATATGTTTCTGAGGTCTGAAAAAACCGTAAATTGAATTGCGATGATCGTTGAGCTATTTTTCACTCAGGGCTATGGAGTTATCCTCCCCTATGATAACTCCCTGCGTTATCTAACTGTTAGTCTGTGAGGTGTAGAGTCATCCTCCTCTTTATGATATAACTTTGGTGACTGACTCTACTTGTTGACAGATTTTGAACGGAGGTAACCCCGGTTCTCCACCGATCGCCGTGGGAGCTAACACCCAGATGACTACTTACTGCGGTTCTAACCCTCTCCCCACTACCATCACCTCCGCCTCTAACCTCATGTATATCGAGTTCATCTCTGATAACAACGCCGACAGTGCCAACCAAGGCTTCCGCATATCATATCAAGAGGTAAGTGTAGAATGCATCGTCCATCGTATGCACTACATTGCCAAGGCCAAGGATTGCAATGGTCTGTGGGTGGTTTCGCACGAAAGCCATGCCTCAGTTTGTCCTCCGTGTTGTATAACCTTGACAGTAAACCTGTTTTACAATTCCCCGATCCTTCAGGGTGTAACTCTTTGTCGCTAAGCCATCACTCCACTTACATCACTCCACTTACATCACTCCACTTACATCACTCCACTTACATTTAAATGCAGCATATACTTGTTTTTTATACCAAGAATCACCAATTGTCCCTTCCGACCCCTGCACCTGGTAGGCACCAGTGTTCCACTTCTCTGCTTACCCGTTATAGAAACGGCTGACCTGCGGAGGTCATCTGACGCTGACCTCTGACCGACCCCAGGGTAATATTATATCACCGCTGGGGGCTGACGGAACCACTGAACACAACCTGGACTGCGTCTGGATAATCACTGCTCCCGGAACGGAACGCGTGCAGATTGACTTCAACTCATTCAGCCTCGAGAAGCATAGCACGTGAGTATACGCACTGAGAAAGAGATAGAGATTAACAGTGGTAGACTTATGTTATTACAGTGTCTCCTCATGTCTAATGGTTTTATCCCTCTGACACAAGAGCTCTGTGGCAAGAATACTTGGTTTGTGAATGTTAGATCTTGGTCCAGGCTATAGTTTCGCTGAATATTGCTGTGAATCTGAGCTCATCACATCATCAGCGGCACATTCCTGTCATATTCTAATTTTGGCAGATTTGTAAAGGTTCCCACATTTAACAATGAATAAAAAAGATAGTTTATACTATCAAAAAGCCGTCCCAAGAGCAATAAGAACTGCGGATGAGATTCGGCACTGAGGCAATCGTATGGTGGTGGCCATGTTACTCCCTGTCAGCTTAACGCTGCCGAGTTTCGTCTCTAGTGATGACTGTGTTTTATAGCTCTTCCAATAGTAGCAAGAGGTACTTCATATTATCACCTTACCCGAACGAACAGCAAACCCTTTAGCCGCTTTTATTTGCGATAATATTGCATAACCATCCACCGATTCATCAGTTGACCGAAATGTCTCAAAGGAGGCTGAAAGACCTTAAAGCAGGACTGTTTCTCTAGAGCCCTATTGGAGCTTTGGAACTAATATGTGTTCACCATGTATAATTGGCTGTATTCTAATGGCATGTTCTAACCTCATACTCACATCCATCCTGCCCCTGCAGCAGATCCTGATCAATGCTAGAACCATCACTGACAGGTTTTCTGGATTGGGGATTGCTCCCCATTGCCCCCATCAACCCATTCATTCGATGTTAGATTCATGTTAGGTCAATGCATAGCTATTCATGTCAAACTTGTCACCTATACTAAATGGAATGTTTTCTTCTCGAACCTTTCATTTGACTGTCACAGTGAAAAATAAAAAGCATAAATTCCAAACCTTAATTGTATAAGGAATTGATTTATCAGCTAAAATATATGAATATTTATTAGGATAAAGCCATTCGCACCTAAATTTACTCCTGAGCTCCGGTTACCGTCTTCCCGTTACTCAGGGAAACAAACTTCAAAATCCCCGCACACACAAAAACGGGTGGATGACAGAGAAGCTGAAAATAATTTAACAGGTTACAGAAAAGAAAGTCGCAGAGAATAACTAGTCTGTATTGCTTACAGTTGTAACTACGACTACCTACAGCTGAGAGATGGAGGCACTGAGCACAGCACCGAACTAGCTAAATTCTGTGGGGGTCAAACTTCCACTGTGAAAAGTACAGGGAATGTTATGTACGTCCGATTTGTCACGGATGATTCAGTCGGAGCAGAAGGGTTCAACCTCACGTATAAGATCGGTGAGTGAGTGTGTGCTAATTATCGAGTTATGTTTGTATAGCGGGGAGATACGGCAGCCCCCCCCCCTGTCTAGAGTAAGTGTCAAGCCAAGGAAGACTCCCCTTGAGGTGCCTAACCAATGAGAATTCTGCTTCCCTTGAGGTGCCTAACCAATGAGAATTCTGCTTCCCTTGAGGTGCCGAGTCAATGAAAACTCTGCTTCTCTCTCGCTTATCTTGAAAGGACTCAATTTCAAAGGATACTGAGACTCGCAGTGTGGCTTATAACACAAAGCCATGCTGTTATGCAAAGGTACATGTATTTCAGCGTAACTAGTTTGAATCTAGTGTTGACCCCTCCTCTCAGTGCTGAGATGAGGCAAGGTATATGGATAGTCTTACTGGGCTCTTAGCCTAATACAAAGGTCCACTAATCCGGACACTGCAACCAATCAATACACACAGTTATCACAACTATTGAAACATAGCTCATCTATCATGACAAAGACTCCAACCAGCTCTGTTTCTCTTATTTATAGCTACATGCGGTGGAACGATATCGGGCAGTAATGGAACAGTTGTATCACCGCAGTATCCTAGCAACTATCCTAATAACCAAGATTGTGAGTGGTACATCACTGGTCCCGTGGGCCACTTTATGACCCTGGGATTTGATGCCTTCAGACTGGGCAACCAAGCACTGACGGACTGCTCCGCGGATGTGGACACGTTAGAGCTCTTTGATGTCGACAGATTTGGTTAGTTAATATTTCCGCATCCTAACAGATTTGGTTAGGTAATAGGTGCATTCGCGTGATCGGTGTTTTCGCGACTGAAATGGATTTCGATCGTGAGATCTGCTGAACTCTTTGAGAGCGCGACTGAAAAGCGCGATTTAAAAATTATCTTTCGGTTGAGGTCCGTGACAGAAATCATGCAAACAGACTTCCGCGACTGAGAGTAGGCGTTAGTGTGGTAGTTTCGGCAAACGTCAAGGTTACCGCAAAGAGACTCGATTATTATATTGGAATAACGCATAGTGAACGACCGTTCACCCTTATCAGGAGTTAAAGTTGGGAGAGGACAACTCTGATGCGATTGACCGGGACCGTGTTTTTGAAATGTTTTGATTGCGACTAACCAAAATCGTGTGAATAGTCCCACTATCTGCGCATGTATTCATTGGCTTGTTGACAACAATTGTTCAAATGTATGTCTGTAAGCGGTAAATAGTTTTAAAAATCCACTAATGGGCAGTCTTGACTCGATGCGTATTTTACCCAGCTCAGTCATGAAAATGCAGAGAGTTTTTCTTGATCTCTTTTGATAAGATAAGTTCCACATTTGAAATAAAAATAAATAGACCTTTGGAAAGTTAGTCGTAAACATTCCATGGGATTGCCAATGGATTAATGTTGTTATTAGATCATGCTGTTGTGTGAGTTAATGCGGATAACTGCAGTTGGAGAGTTTGATATTCAGTTGCATGTTACGCCTTCATTGCACACATTTGAGTCCCTGCATTGTGATTTGAGTTATCATTATGTATATTTTACTCTCGCCTGGAATAAAGGTTAAACCACCTAATTCTCTCTGCTTTATATCTTTATAGGAAACAGGACTAACAGGATTGGTCAGTTCTGCGGCAGCCAGGTACCCCCTCCTGTGCGCTCCTCTGATAGCCGTATCTACATCAGGTTCAAGTCGAATGCGGTTGGTCAGTTCCCTGGCTTTTCACTCCAGTACAGTGCCAGTGTAGAAGGTAAGGCAATACTGAATAAATTCTTCCAGTCTTCAGAAGGTGGTTTGTTTGACACAATGACTAGTTGGAAGGTTTTTTATGGTGGGTTTCGAGGGGATGCCTTCAAAGCAATTGAAACGTAAACTACTGTTTGCACCCTAATCAATTTTCGCCCAAATAAATGGTCTATGGCTGGGAATATAATAATAGTATAATAAACAGCCATGCCAGCATCGCCGATAGCAAGCAACTACCCCCTCAATGAACAGTGGGCACCATTGGCAGTGTATGGTAAAAGAGCACCCCTTCGAAGGAAACTAGGGGCCAGCACAAATACGCACAAAAAGCGAAACGCTATGAAAACAAACAGTCGGAAATGCGAAACGGCGCCCGCGCGGCCTTGGCTTGAGCCCATGGACTTCAGCTGGAGCGCGCGGGGTTTAGCCAATTGGTTCTAGTCCTTCACCTTTAACCCAGACTGTTACCACCGGCTGTCGGTAGCAACGGTGCTGCGTTCCTACAGCTATTACCGACCTCTAGCGGAGAAGGCCGCTGGCTGAATTTGCAAGTTCAGCGCTCGCGAAGATTTTTTTACGGAAACTTCACAACAACCGCTGACTGGCTCACACCGGTGTTGGATCTACTTTGAGCAAGCAGGCACTAACGGCACCATTTTAACGCCGCGATGCGCGGGATCTACCCCCTCGCGTACAGCCCCAGGTGTAGCCTAATCCGTTTTCCCAGCCACTCCGCACATCAGACATTGGGGCACGCGCCGCTGTAGCCAGGTACGTCTTGCGGAAGGCTTAGCATGGGCTGGTTTTGGCACCCCTGTAGAACACGACCCCTTCTCAGAAACTAACTACATTACGTTTCCTTCGAAGGGGTGATAAATGTGTGCTGGGGCAAAGGCCTTCTGCTAATGTGGGAACTAAGTCTGTATGACTTATACCAACCCAATAATTTTAGTAGTAGTAGTGTTTATTGAACTAAGACTCTGGTATCTGAGAAGATAAAATGGAGTTTACATGATATAAAAATTCAAAAAACAGTTTTT
>Ga0224511_10000526_pt1 | contig 18766 bp, 10 predicted proteins | sample SF_May12_sed_USG_2_FD_169988 | JGI IMG/M metagenome (GOLD analysis project Ga0224511, IMG submission 169988) | Sediment microbial communities from San Francisco Bay, California, United States - SF_May12_sed_USGS_8_1 | ecosystem: Environmental > Aquatic > Marine > Sediment | place: USA...
GCGCTAGGGGGCGTCAGTGGTGTGGCATCATTCATTACTACTGATGAACAGCTTCAATAAAACCGAGGCTGCTGTTTTCTCGTGCAGGCTATGCTTCCTGAGGGCTTTCCCTTTCATCAGTTTTATATCTAAGGTTCGGTTAACCATTCCAATTGGCGACCTCCATAAGTGATTTTGCTTAAGCGAGTGAGGCCTTGAACCCAAATTAACACTTCCGGATGGAGGTATCGGTACTGCATGATGACCGTATTGATATGTATCGGTTGACTTCTGTATCGATAGTTTGCCGATACTAATTGTATCGTCCCAGCCCTACTACGGAGTGTACGAGTTAGTCTCGTATAGCTATGATATACGGAAGCATATTTCTTGGAAAGAGTCAGTAAATATCCACTTTTAAGTCGGTGTGAGTGGTGATCGAACACGCATTCCATGGTCGGCAGTTAAGTGTTAAATCACGAAACAAATTGCAATGGTTCACTTAATGTATATGACGTATTTGTTTTAAGTTGCGTGAAAGCCTATCGTCCCGAATATGGATAATCGATGGCGTTGGTTGACATTAAAGATCCGTTTATACTGAGCGCGAACGCGAACGCGAATGCGAACGCTGTTTTTTGTCCTGGAAAGTTTAGTCGCTTGTACTAAAAGTGGTAGGCCTTTAATTGATACATAACAAATACGTATATAAAGTAAGTGTATAGTTTTAAAGCATGTTTTCTCGTAGATCACAACTGCCAAAATGATGAGAGGAGCTTTTATATGCATATCAATTTCACTGACCTGTTGTTATTGATGTCAACACCACTGTAATAAAAACAGAACACGGTGAGGTTTTATCATTTTCAGTATTTCTTAAAAAATATTTTACATTTTTGGACACACAATTGATAATTATATGTTTTCTATTTACATATTTAATTATTGTAAATGCCCTGTGTGTTCTTTATAATATACCCTAAATCTATTAAAATGATGCCGTACTAAGGAGGTTTAATAACATAATAAGTTAAACTTTGGCAAAATGATAAGTTGTTATACTTTTTATAAATAAAATAAATGTTTTATTGTTCCAGGATTTTATTCCACTGAACACTTTATATAAAGGAAATGAACCTCTTTGTTATAATGAATTAAAATTAGTTACAGCTTACTTTGATAAAATTTTTACAGCATTTTACAGAACTTTGACAGACTTAAAAACTTTCACGATGCTCATTAACTAACTATTAAATTATTAATTTTCTCATTACTAATGCGCTTGTGGTCGTTAGTAACTATCCCTTTGTATAGGTTACAAGTCAAGGTCAGTTGCCTAGTACATTGAAATGCGCTTCTAATTAGGTAAATCAAGCATTTGTATTCCTGGCAATACAGTAGTCCCCTACCGGTCCCTTCAAAAAGTTCTTTAATTATCATATGCTCCTGTTTATTGAAATTTATAATTAATTTCAGGTTAAAGTCTGTATTTGTATAATTGCTACTTATTGACACATCACGTTTTATGCTCCCAACTTTGATAATTTTTAAGTTATCACAGGATTCAGAATTCAACAAACAGCTGAACAGACGGATAGACGAACAGACAGGGAGAGAGAACAAAATGATGTGCATATTGTACACATTGCTACCTATTCAGGTATCAAGTTTCATGCGCCTAGTTTTAATAGTTTTAAAGATATCAAAGGATCCAGATTTTTAGTGGCGAAACGGACTGACGGGCTAACGGACGGCCGGACGGAGGGCACACATATAGTGTAAACACTGGTAGGGGACTAACAAGGATATCCAGACGCCGCTGCCGACACCGCCGACAAAAGTAACGTTGATCCCATATATATGTAACAGCACACATGCATGCAAGATAGGTTTATTTGTGTCTCACATGTCTATAAAATTATTCCATGCTCTAATCATTCCTTCTTCTTGTAGACCAGTGAAACTGGCTATATAAGTAACACTACTTAGTATTATGCAGTATAGTACGCACAGAGCCAAACATTGGGCAAGGTAGTGACACATCATCTCAATATGGTCCTCATTTCCTATCAAATAGTTGTAAAACCAGACTTCAAATATCAAAGTTATGGGCCGGAGACGTTTTTGCTGCAAGGTCATGCTGTGACATTGACCTTCAAGGTAGCGACCAAAATGTTGCTCGCGATACGGCGATTTAATATGGTTATCATTTCTGTAAAATACTTTTAAAATGGGACTTCACATAACAAAGTTATGGGTCGGATACGAATTTGCTGCAAGGAAATGCTGTGACCTTGACTTTCAATGTAGCGACCCGAATGTTGTGCCTGACACGTCATCTCAATATGGTGATCATTTCTGTGAAATAGTTGTAAAATCTAACTTCGAATAACCAAGTTATGCGGCGGACAAGGTTTTACTGCAAGGTCATGCTGTGACCTTCACCTTCCAGGTAGCGACCCAAATCCTAATCGCCACACGTCGTCTCTATATGGTGATCATTTCTCTGAAATAATTTTAAAATCCGATTTCAAATAACGAAGTTATGGGCCGGACACGATTTTGCTTCAAAATCATGCTGAGACCTTGACCTTCAAGGTAGCGACCCAAATATTGCGCGTGTATATGTTCATGCGCCTAGCTTTAATACTTTTGAAGTTGTCAAAGGATCCAGATTTTTAGCGGACATCCTGAAGGACGGACGGACGGAGGGTAAACATATAGTCGCCCCGGTGTGAACACCGGTATGGGACTAACAAGCCATGTCGCCCTTTTGCAACATAACGGGTTATGTTATAATATTATATGTTTAAAATGCATACTGAGTTTACTAACTTGTTGTTGGTGTAGGCACATCCGCTGTAAGGGAAAGATTTTTGAGTGATGTTTTGCATGAAACTGTAGAACTAAATATGTAAAGCAAATGATTAAACTCTTGACAAAATAAGATGTTTACACAAGTTTGTAATGACTTTTGACAGTATAAAGTTCAAGTAATGCACATTAATTTGACCTACCTGTTGTCGTCTTTGCTACAGCGCCTGCAACATAACAGCAATGATGTGGGTTAAACTGATGAAAGGGAAAGCCCTCAGGAAGCATAGCCTGCACGAGAAAACAGCAGCCTCGGTTTTATTGAAGCTGTTCATCAGTGGTAATGAATGGTGCCACACCACTGACGCCCCCTAGCGCATGAGCAGAACTCCATTTTCAAATGTAAACATCATACATGTACACTCCATGATCCCTGAGGACCAGAAAAATATGACTACACAATGATGTAGTACGGGGTGTTCATGTTACAAGTAGCGCGATATACATGTAAAGGGTTTAAGTGCACTTATTACAGAAATATGCACAAGGGAAGCGGACGCGCGCCAAAATGGTTAATTAATAGGATTTTATGTTATTATTGTCGTATTTCATGGTAGAAATTATACGTTTTATTTCGTAGTGCACGTTTTTATTCAAAAACCAAAATTTAAAGTGGTTGCAGATTTGGTACAGGAGTTTATCACCTCATGATCACGGAACATCACAAATTTACACATTTTCAAACTATTACTGTAGGATATATCATCTACAAAGACAACCTTTTGCTTAAACTGATAAAAGGGAAAGCCCTCAGGAAGCATAGCCTGCACGAGAAAACAGCAGCCTCGGTTTTATTGAAGCTGTTCATCAGTAGTAAACTGAATAAATATAATAATTATACTCTTCCTTGTTTGTAAAGCCATAAACTTTCACTTGAGTACTAAATAATCAGCCCTAGAGTTATATTAATTAATTACCTTATGTTGCTCCAGTATTTATTATTGAGATATAATTATATTGCAAGACTGTATAGAGCTAGCACCATTTTAGTAAGAAAGGTGCCCTTGACCCGATATAGCTCTAAGTTTTTGTAGAATAATGATGGGCACCTTTTTCCGAATGCGAATTTTCCAATTACTCAATTACTCTTATTGTCCGAATGAATTAAGATTATAGATAATTTATTGCATCACCACATCTCTTAGAAAAATCCTGGAATAGAAGTTTATCTAAAACATTAAGCATAACATTCTAATTAGCACGGAACAAAATTAAAAAGTTTTTAGATTGTATGGAGCGTTCGCATGCCGGTCAACGAGTCAATATCAGTTTAAATCACCTACACAAGCTGTTTACTTTGGAGCATCAAATAAAAAACATAAAAACAACAGAACAACGTGGAAATTGCGGTGTTGCGATTGTGGCAAATTAATAAATTTAATGCCAAAACTGTTTGCGTTTATGGCATTTGAAAATGTGAGCGTTCAAATGTGGTAAAATAGTTACATAGAAATGCAAAAGGTAGCTGACTTTATTACCCGGATAACCATTTTGCTTTTACCTGTACTTTACTGGGTAACCAAAAACGAAAAATGATACTAAAACTATGCTCTTAAAACATTACCATCGCTTGTTGCCTGAAACAAGGACATGCAACGCAATTCTATGGGACAAAGTCCACGTGAAAGATAATAAATTATAATCTTTGAAGGTCTTCAGAAGATACTGCTATTCGTTATCTGATATCGCTATCCAAGTTTTATGAATAAAGTGTTTAGAACAATTAATTATTTCTTATCTGCGCTACGTCGGTCTCTCCAAGTTAACCTTTTTACCACCCACGTATCAATATTTTATGATAAAGGATCGTTTCTGTCATTTCAAGAGGTTCACCGTAATACAAATCTATCATTCCCACACTATGAGACTACTAGTCGGTGTGCCAACAAGCCGATATCAGTGGTACCTAAACAAATAGTTAAATAGTACGCATACAATGTTTTGGCATATAATTGAACTACAACATGTCCTCGACCAGAAACCACTTGATGCAACTTTCGCATCATTAAGCATTTTGAAAAAGCGGTCAAAGGCTGGTAAGGGCCTCGAGGGGTGTCTCTTGGCCACAGGGATTCACCAACAAAACCTCGTGTTCAGGCCCACCGTCTCAAATAGGTTCTGCCAGCAAGTCACATGTCACACCTCTTCGATTTGGTGACCCTGGAAACGGCAGCTGAGTGACAGTGGCAAAAGACGAGTCTTCAAATATATGGAATGCTTGGGTATGGGAAGATCACTCTGACAGAAAACCACTGGTCCTCCAAGTATGGGGGTTGGGCAGGAAGCCAACTACATCGTCCCAGAAAACAACACAGTTACAGAAACTTCACAGAACGAAGTATACCGGGAAAAGCAGGATCTGCCACCAACGGCACCAGGACGACGTGGGGTGAAAGCTGTAAGGAAGCCCAACGTCCGATTAGATATTTTGCGACACCCAAACAAACCCAAACAAACACCATCGAACATTGGATTGTAAGAACCATGTACAGAGAAGGGACATCTGCACAGGGAGAGAGATGAATAGACACCAGCTAGAATCTTAGGGATTAGTGAATGCCGATAGCCAGGAGCTGGAAGGATGAGACTAGCCACAGGTCATACCATCATCTACAGTGGGAATGAAGAACTACACCAGGGAGGAGTAGCCATTGTGCTTAGTCAGCAGTCCAAAATAGTAGTTTTTCCTGTTCAAAAACTAGATATCATACCTATGAAACTCTAAGATGACCTCCGTTAATGCATGAAGTTACATACGGCTAAGTGTGAAAGGTATGCTCTTAGTATTTTTAGAGTTCTGCTGGCCCTCGTAAACATTATTCGTTTGGCTAATTAATGACTAATTACAAATAGATGTTAAGTTTCATTACTAAAGAGTGATACTTTTGAGGTAAGATAACGATTTTTCACTTATTTTGTTTCAATATGATAGCTAGTTTTTGAACATGATAAATGACTATTTTGGGCTTCTTTTGGCTAACTCGCCTTGCCTTGCCTTAAAGGACACTGTACTAGATAACAGAGCCCAGAGAGGTGCGGATGCCAACAATGACCACTACTTCGTGAAGACCAGAATAAGGCTACGCCTCAGCACATACAAGAACAAGAACAAACTCAAATCAAGATATGATGTGGAGCTCCTCAAAAACAAAGATATAAAAGCAAAATGTAATGATTGTGTGAAAAAGAAACTAGAAGAGCACAAAGAAGAAACTCAATATGTCTATAAAAGGTGGAAACAGCAGAACATTACATATGTGGAATCAGCAAAGGAAGTGTTAGGCTTAAGGAAAGAAAACACCAAGCACTGGATCAGCGAAAACACATGGAAGCTGATAGATGAAAGAAAGGGAAGATCAAAAAGAGAAAGACAAAACCATCAAGAAAAGTGTGAGAGAAGACAAAATGAGGTGGACAGCAGAGAAAGACGGGAGAGCGCAGAATGCAGCAAAAAAGGAAGACACAAGGAACTGTATAACATCATAAAACAGCTGACGAAAAGGGGTAACAGACAAACAGCCGCAATGAAGAGTAAAGATGGGGAACTTCTTAAAAATAAAGAGGCAAGACTAGCAAGAAGGAAAAAACACTTTGAGGAAGAACAGAGACACCCCAAAGTCACCACCATGATATGACAACAAAGGTAGATGAACGAGAAATGTCAGTGGAAACACCTACCACACCATACACTCCATATACGGAGTGCAATGGATCCAGACCCACCTAACAATGGATCCGATGTTGTATGGATGGAGCAAAGATTGGACGCCCAGAGTGATCATCCTAACAACCAACCTTGGTGTTAAATCTCCAGCCCCACATATGTCTTGCAGTTAATATGCTATTTTTGTTCATGCAAACAAGCAAACAGTCTGTCAAAATCAATGGACAAAATACACAGGAGAACCACTTTGTGATGATGGCGATTGTCTCAGGAAGTGATGAAGACGATTGAACCAGAACATGAATGGTGGTGTTGAACGTTCATAGCATATAGCAGTAGACAATTCGTGATAAGGTCTGAGAATATCACATATTTACAATATTCAGTTATTTAAATTTAAAATTATGCAATATCAAAAGAGAAATGTAAGTTGGCATATTTTAGATTAAACATGTTTAGCTTCTTCCAATGTTTTATCATTATATAACTTAAATTTATATAAAAACATGTGTGCATACTATTTATTCGGGTCTACTGAACCGGCACACCGACTATACTGTGTTTTTCGCAACACAAACATCTGCCTCAATAAGATTTTTTATTTCTATACAAAACCTTGATGACAAACCATTAATTACATTTTAAGTCATATTTGTTTAAATGTGCGATTATCTACGCACACCAAGCTGCCCTGTGAGCACGTTTTCTGATAAGAGATAATACGAAAGTAAACTAGTGATGTAATATAACCAAAATGTAACAAATGTAAATTACAGTTTAAAATAATTGTGACACCTGCTTAATAAACAAGAGGCATCCTGTACACATAATTCTTTCAGTTTGACACGTGTATTGGTCTTTGCGAATCCGAAGTCCTTCACCATTAAGGTCGATCAATATAGTGCCAGTTCAGGTAAAATAGTATAGATCATTTTACGGTGCCCTTTCGATGTAAGTTTAACCTCAATGCCCCTACAAAACGCGTGGTGTTTTGACGTCACGTTCAAATTTTACAGTAGTGTTCTTATTCAAATGCTCATATCTTAACAACTATACGAGATAGCTGCATGAAATTTGCAGCATTTGTTCAGCGCAGTTTGTTATACAGGGTGTATGTAAAAACAGAAAAACACATTTTAGATCATTAATGCAGGTTTTCTCATGACTCGGCACAATTATATAAATATTATTTATATTTTCTAGTTTTATAATGTGTTAGAACTGCACACTTCTTTATTTGTTCGTTTATCGTAAACGGACGTCGTAGACCGTCAGTTGATATATAAAATTCTAGAGAATTGTATAAAAAAAGTAAAGCTAATAGGGGTAAGTCTTAACTATTATGAAATAACAAAATTAAATGTCACTCGCATATAAATGTAGAAATAATAGTTCGAAATTCGTGCAGTGTGCTCGTTTTTTTTGCTTTAGAAAGACAACGCGCGTATTTATTCGCCATGCTTTAAGGTGCAATACGTTTACAAGTGCATTAATTTATTGTGTTCGTGTTTTCTAAACCTAACTGCTGAAAAATAGTATAGTGATGCATGAGGTAACTTTTAAAATATTTATTAGTAATTTTACATATGTTATAAAACAGGATTAAAGTGTTAAATATGTAATTCGTTTTCGAGGACGTTCACATACAGTTTATCCACTTGAAATATATATGTTTAAGTATAAAAAGAACTAACAGTTAAAACTAAAATATACAAATAAAAATATTTTTACATAATGAGATAATTTTCCTACCGACTGACCCTTATTAGCATGGGTCACTGGAGGGGCAACACACAATATTTTAAATCCGGCCTTATTAATTATTATCTAGCATACGCCTAAACATACATGTACATTTAAACACCATAGAACCTTAAATAGTATGTAAACACACAAGTTGGAAATATTTAAGCTTTTTCAAAACATAATACTAGTAACATAAAAAGCATAGCTTGAACAAAATAATTTTTTTACTTTTTATGTTAACTAAAAGACCCTTTAACGATTGCTCGGACTTTACAAGGTATCACAAATGTCCACACAAGTAGTAATTAATGCTCTGATAAAATAAAATTATAATAAATTATAAACGATTATAATTCGCTTAGTCGTCTTTCTTATAAAGGCGAATGCTACAGTTTATTTGTTCGCCTATAAAAATTGCGCTGCGGCTTCTAAAAACCGACACCCGGAACCAGATGGGATCCGATGGGATTCGTTTTAGGGTGCTAGCATTTGGTACTTTTTACGAAAATTAGTAAAGAAAAATGGTAGAAAGGTCTTATTTTGGTTTGTGTAAGTGATGATCTACATTAATAAGGTTATTACATGGAACATATAATGATTGAGATTTTGTTTAGTACTGTATTTAGGGAATGATTCTCTTTACTTCACATTCCTTATTTAAGAAAGAAAACGTTGTAAATTGTTTCTGATTTATTATTGAGAAGACTGCAATATACTTTTTTTCTGCCATCTACCATTTGTGTATTTATATATTCTAAAATTGCCGCAATATAAAATAGAAAATTGCTAATTTTTCACTCTTGGTTTATTTTTCAGCCACATTTAGGAATATGGCCAAATATACACCAGTTTGATTTTGGAAACTTTAACTCATAGCCTGCTGTTTTCTCGTGCATGCTATGCTTCCTGAGGGCTTTCCCTTTTATCAGTTTAATTTAACTTACTACAGCTGGTGTTTAGTGCCTGTGTGGCGGCTGTAAAGTGTCGCCGCGTACTACATCATTGTGTAGTTATATTGTTCTGGTCCTCAGGGATCATGGAGTGTACATGTATGCTGTTTACATTTGAAAATGGAGTTCTGCTCATGCGCTAGGGGGGCGTCAGTGGTGTGACATCATTCATTTCCACTGATGAACAGCTTCAATAAAACCGAGGCTGCTGTTTTCTCGTGCAGGCTATGCTTCCTGAGGGCTTTCTCTTTCATCAGATTTATTCTAACGGGAATTTAAAGTATAAACAGGACATTATGCCTATTTACATTTTGAGGTATGCTGATTCCATTTTTGCCCTACCATGGCTGTATTCTGAGTCATTGGTCTTCAAAAGGTCAAATAAAAATACAAATGGACACTATTTGTATTTTATAAACTGTATTTACTTACTGACATTAACTGGAATCCTCTGTAAGCCGAATCTCTTATTTTTGTGTCATATAAAAATGACATTTAACATAAGTACTATGTTTTTTATTTTTATTATTAAATTTTGTCATAAAATGTCATTATACTTAGAACGCCAATCCAACTAATGATCTACACTATAAACCTTTAAGTCTTGTTGTGTATACATAATTACCCCAAACCCCACCCACCAACACTTTGAAATCGCCATTTAAAACCAATTAACATGGTAACCTTCATTTCCCTTTTTTCCGTTTATGTTTGTTATACATTAAAGAATGTATTGGTAGTATTTGGTGAAATTCTATTATGTAAAGTTTTAGTTAACTGAAAAAACATCACTTAGAATAAAAAGATTTGCCGAAAAAAAATTTGTATAATAAACAAGAAGATAATAAATTATTTAATTTTAATATGGGTTTCATAAGTTGTATTGCAATATTTACCAATTTATGTGAAATATAGAATGTCTTAAACTGAAAACTGAGTAATTTTATAATTGCAAGCTGCAACACACGTGTGTTAAATATTTCAGGAGAAAAATGTTGCATACCTTCATCATTAATAACCAACAACAGGAAACAGCACGCACAAAGAAACTTGATCATTTTCCAAAGCCAATATGTTTTTAAACTTGAATGTGGTGCGTCTTTGTCTCTTTTTGAGAAATAATGGTTTTCGTTGATGTCGACGAAGATCACTTATACGAGTTCAAGTTATCGAAACAATCTGCACCGATGTCTCGTCAACACACGATAACACATTTATGTACGCAAATACATTCTGCTTATGTCCCCATGTCTTGTTTAAACCTACCTGTTCTGCGAGGTTAGGTTCATTTAAATGATTTAGTTTAAATTAAAACAAATGCGTTCGAATATATTTACTTGCGTAAAATATGTTTTGTTTAAATGTATGCCAACAGGTTATCAAAGATCAACTCAGGGAAAGCACCTGGTGCAGACAACATCCCACCGGAAGCGCTTAAAGCAGACAGCAAGGCAACCACTGAGGTGATGCAGACGCTCCTTGAAACCATATAGGACGAATAAAGGATTCCAGAAAAATGGAGCACCGGTATCATAGTAAAACATCCTAAAAAGGGAGATATGAGATTTTAGCTCACGTAAGATGCCCATTTTATGTCTGCAACATTTAAATGATCAACAGGGTTACATTTTGCAGTATATCGATAATTTATATACATGTACATATGAATAATCGTAAATACAATATATGTAAAATATAACATATTTTATGCAGAATTCTTATACGTTTTTGTATAATTGAACCTCAACCAACCTAAATGGTATAAAATCCCCATGTCTCTGACGGTAAATTAAAAAAAAAGTTATTTGATCAATATATTCGATAGAAACTATATGTACAACATGACCACATATTCAAGAAAACCTAAAAGTAGAATGCAAATTCTAAGTATCTTTCATGTGTTCCTGGTGTGGATGGGAAAATCCATCCCGAGGGCGTAGTGCAGCATATACGGTGACGAGGCTTGCCGAGTCACCGACTTGCTGCACGAAGCCCGAGGGATGGATTTTCCCATCCACACCAGGAACACATGATAGCTACTTTTTCTTGCATATTTTATTTCATTTAACTCTATGGGGCCTAAAACAATATACAAACAGCGCGACCTAGCTATGTCTTTATAGTACAACCAAAGCGTAGCGATATTTCATTCACTAGCATCGTGTCGTCACGGCTATGGGCCAGTGTGTTTACCAAAATAAAATCGTCTGACGTTCGAAACTATGTGTTTTCATTAATTGCGGATATTCAATCAAGAGTTCGTGATAGTCTTAAGAACAGGAAAAATATAAATCGATTGAGCAAACCGCTTTTCGTTAAAACACGGGATAATCTGTCTGGAATTTGCATAACACGATGTATGAATACGCGTACCTATTGAAGTTCGTACCAAACGAGAACCCGGCAAGATTTATTCATTTTCATTCAGAAAGTGTTTTATTGTGATTTATTCACATAAATATGTGAATTTATTACAAATCATCGTCTAAGACATTGAAAATGAAAAGGTAAGATGTGTTTTTTTCAAAATAGTTTAAATGATTTCGTTTTGTCCGGATTCGAGGTCATCGCATTTGACGACGGGATTTTCCCACGGTCGAAAGTTAAGAAACTTGCATTTAAGTAGGTCATCATGTTGAAATTGACAGCTGTCATTTACTTGAGGTGCTGTAAATATCATGTTTAACTTTTTTAATACTATCCTTACTGTTTAAGACTAGAACCTAGCAAAATAAATGCAATTTTGTACAAAAGTAGTGCACCGGAAATCGTGACGTCATCGCACGCGACTCGTCTTACATGGTGGGTGTAAGATGACATTTTCCAGCACTGGAAGTTGATGCGGAAACCCTTGTCCCATATGCAAGAAAAGTAAATTCTTTTTCACACTACTTGCGGATCGAAAACATTCGCGACAGTTTCAAAAAGGCTATCAAACTTGAACATAGATAAACTTAACGAACACTCTTTCAGCTTAATAAACATAACGATAAATATACAATTATATACAATCATGACAATCACTTCGATTAGGAGAATAAGTTTATCGCTATCGTAAAACATCGAGACGGCATGCAATTGTCAAAACAATACGTTATTTTAAACATGTAAATTCCGGGACACTTTTTAAAGAGCTTAGCTTACATATCAATACATATAGACAGCTTAATACTACACTAAAACGATCGTTGATGATACCAGATAAAATGTTGACAAAACTTCACATACTTTATTAACTTTACATTGCTGCCTAATAGAACAGACAACAATAAAAAAAAAACGAGCCCATAATGTGCGAGATTATCTGTGCTCAAAGTATCATAAAATACATGTAACTGTTTCATTTCTGTATTTTTATTTCTTGGCGTTCATTTTTATACAGCTACTCTTTACATATTTTTACAAGTGAAAAAACGTCACATCGAAAATACCCATCAATAGTGAATATCAAAAGGTATGTCAAAATACACATCGTTTGCAATAATTGTTTAATAGTTTGCATTTTACCTTTAATGTCATGTGTTTATAAATGAATTATTTAAAAAAATGACCCATGCACAAGACGTGTGCTACTTCTGTTCTAACGTCCGTCCCGTTCGTGACATGAATGTGTCCCGTACGTTAGGAAATAACTTACTTAATTTGTTTATTATAATATCATTGATTTAATATGTTTTGTCGATAAATAGGCCATAAAACCAGTTTTTACAACATCTATTAAAATATAAACTTTATTTATAACATGGTCAAAGAAAGTCCAAAACAGTTTGATTTAGTGAATCCTTTTTTACTTTCGCTAAGTTTTTACCTGCCCCAAAGTTCCAAAAGAAAAAAAAACGTCTTACATTTTAAGATAAATTAAATATTTTTAATATTGTTTTTTTCCCAATATACGAGTACTTAGAATAACATGCATTTGTGTTAATGCATATCGTTTTATTCAGCATAGATATGGCAAAACGAAGTGTCTCGTACGTTATTCAGTTTTGTCCCGCACGTTATCAGTAATAATATTGTTTGTTTATCCTTTATGTTTTTTTTCAGTATGGCAAATTCAGAAGCACAGAAGTGTGAAGAAGTATATGGAAAGTAAAAAGCAACAGCTTGGAAACAGATGTCTCAAAATTGAAAAAGAACAAGTCAGTGCATATAGGCAGTCAGTGAAAATGAATTATATGGAAAAAAGAAAACACAAACGAAAATTGGTAAGAATAAAACAATTACGATATAGATACTAGAATAAACTCAATCCAACATTGACAAATGATGACGATCGAAATCAAAGTGTATAAGCACCATCTACCAGTGAAGATGCTGTATCCAGTTCAACTGATTCAATGACAAACTACCATTACTTTCTACCAAATCCAATTCAGCTGTAAAGGGTTAAAAGCGTGCTTCGAGAGCTTTAGCAAAATCTAATCGACAATCGTCAAAAAGTACAGAATGAGGGCCGTGCTTCAGAAGTCAACATGATTAAACTGAAAACGGCTGTATTGATGAAAGAGTGTAAACAAGAAGAAAAGGTCAAGACTCCATGAACACAGACAGCAACGTATTGACAGCATTTAAACATTTCTATAACGTGACGATAATTTTCGCATGTTGCCAGAAACCAGAGTGTGTGATGAGTGGGACAGCTGATGTATGGAAAAAAGTGATGAATGTCTATATGTAACATTCTTTTGAAATATCTTGCCGAGGCAGCCAGGAATATTTCACGAACAGGCAACAGAATGCAGACAATGCCGTTATACAGGGAAAGGTCCTTATCAAGATGCAGCGGATTGTTATTCATGGGTTGCACAAAAGTAAAAGGAAATTCGTTACGATGTGGTAGCTGAGGAAGGGTATTGCCGCAACAAGGACATTGGAGATAAGCGCAATTCTGACATCAAACCAGTAAAAGGATAGATGCTGATACAGTGGATGTTGTAGACAACATAGATGCAAAGAAGGACACTCAGAATATCAAACAGAAAGAAAGTGTCCATACAATTAACAAAGAGACAGAAGCTGCTCTATATAGAAAGGTAGGCAAGAGAAATTACAACGATAGTATTTGTTGTTGTCCAGTACGATAAAATTCCTTACTGTGGACAAGTTTTGACATTAACAATAACCTTCAACACTGTATGTGTTAAAATAATTTCAGCACTGTTGATCCGGTGTTTATTTGTCATTCTTTAATTCAAAGACAGTTGCAAAATAAAAAGAAGCTATACTGTTTTTATCGATTACAAAAAAAAGCTAACGACTGCATTGAGAGGAGTAGGCTCTGGTACAAATTGATAAAATTAGGTGTTGATGGCAAATGTCTGTCCCTGGTTCGATCTATGTGTAGTGAGGTCAAACTTTGTGTAATATAAATTGAAGAGATTTAGGTTAATTGTCTAATTGTTTTCAGTAGCGATATTGGCCTTTTTCAATGAGAAATAACCTCGCCGATAATGTTTTCCCTGTTCCTGAACGATATCGAGTTGCATTTGCAAGAAACATGGATGTTTGCATTGATAAAGTTCAGATATTGCTGATGACGCTGTTGTTATCTCAGAAACAAGAGGAGGTTTACAAAAGTCGCTTAATAGTTTGAATGAATGTTGTTGCAAAAAATAGCTTACAGTCAATGTTGAAAAGACTAAAATCATGGTGTTCAGAAAGGGTGGAAGGTTAAGCAATCACGACAAATGGTTTATTTTGAAATTGTTAGCTCATTGAACTATCTTGGTATTTTTTTTCAAATGGTTGTTAATTTATACAAAACTGATGAAAGGGAAAGCCCTCAGAAAGCATAGCCTGCACGAGAAAGCCACAAAAACTCTAGCTGGTTAGGGCTTAAGATCTTTAAAGTCTTTAATGTCACTGGTTTGCAATATGAAAGTTCTATAAATATCATGTTCAAATTGTTGGATGCCTAAGTATTGTCTGTTATTAATTATAGCTGCGAAGTGTGGGGGTGGGGGTCATTAACTCCGAAGTTTTGGAAAGAGTCCATAAGAAGTTCTGCAAGTGGGTTTTGAATGTTTAGCAATCAACTTATACGTTGGCCCTGTACGGGGATTTGGGTCGATTTCCCTTATACATTAAAAGAAATATTAGAATGGTGAAGTACTTTCTCAAAATCAATACAATTGAGTCTGATAATTGTATCTTAAATGCAGAACTAAATGATCAGATAGATAGTGTATATAGTGATAGCAATACAACTAACTGGGCGTCAAATGTCCAGGATATCTTGCAGTCATCTGGCCTAAACGAAGTTTGGTTATATCCTTCCTCGGTTAGAATAGATTCTTTTGTTCCTGTGTTACGCAGTCGTCTTAGAGATATACGTTAGTAATTGGTGGACTGGTGTTGATTAGTCGTCTGCCTTGTATGTGTTAAGAGAAATTAAGCTTAAATTTGAAAAATCATCAATTTTAAGATCTATGGAAAATACAAAATATAGAAATACTTTAGCCAAATTTCGATTGTCATCCCATAAACTAAATATTGAAGTTAGAAGACATAATAATATCCCCAGAAATGAACGCAAATGAACGCTCTGTAATCTTGATGATATAGAAAAGGAATTTCACTTTTTACTTAAGTTAGTACCTTGGTAATGGACTATGAAGGATGCACATTTGTATTCTTTAATCAAAATATAAACAATATGTTTTCATTAAAATGTGATATACATGTATATTATGCTTTAACCGTTCAACAGTTGAAAATTCTTTTTAAAATGCAAGTTACCTTTATTTGCTTAAATTAAATCAAAGGGAAGTAATTTTACACCTTATTATCTCCCTTTAATATGAATAGAATGAAAAAATGTCAATCTGGTTTATAAAATCAAAAAAGAAAAGATCTGTGAAAAGCGGCCCGGTGGATCGTCTGTAAATGACATATGTTTCAATAAAATAAAGTTTTTGAAACTTCTACCTAGCTGCAAATCTGTGAATCCATTACAAAGGTCTTACCTTAAAATATAAATTGAAGAGATGTTCAAACAAAGAATGTTGTAAACAATGTAGATATGTCACGTTTAAGGGCACCATGACAAAATGGCCCGTACAAAAACTAACACGAGGAACGACACAAAAACTTTTACAACATCATGACGCGACAGACATTTAGACAAACTATATTTTTGTGTTTTTTGGATTTTTATTTTTTATTTTCTTTTTTATTGATAATTTCTTAAACGAATTCCCTAAAACATGTTGAGGTACCGCCTTCGTACGGTCATTGACTTTCATTGGGAGTTTTAAGCTATAGCAAACCTCACACTTTCTCAACATTGTTTTGGAAAAGAAAAAGAAAAAAAAATGCATTTAATCTCTCCAACCAGGCCACTTAGAAGGTGAACAAAACGATAGGAAAGTAAAAAGAAGTAAAATTAAACAGAAATGGGTGAAACAGAGAGAATTAAAAAAACCCAGCTTTTAGAAGACAATTATTCCTAAACACTTTTACACCAATACAAGTATATTTAAATATATCACTCTTATGCAAAGTGAAAATATATCGATTCTTAAAAATATTGCATTGTTTTGTGATAAATCATTTAAATTACGAGACACTCTTTTGTAATTGTACATGTTGAATATTTAAAGATGTTTATAACTAAAAAAATACGTAATATGCCATATTTACATGTCATTGTCCTTTTACTCACTGTTCACATGTCACATTTTATGTCATTCTATGCTTTGGCTTCTTGTATATGACGATGAGCTTGTTATGCATAAGTCAAAATAAATGTTTCGTTCGTTCGTTCGTTCGTTCGTTCGTTGATTTTATGAAAGAGCGTAAAAAAAGAAACAAAAGCTCAAATGACCAGCCCGTGCAGACAATAATTAGGTTGATTTTGATGATTTTTAGACGAATGTTTGCTTTCCCTGAAGATGTCATCGACTTACTAAATGATGGTAAATGTGATAACTACTTCTGTCAACTTGTTCAGTTGAAGTTTCGTTTATAACTAATGCACTTTGATTCAAGTGATGTACGGGACACATTTTAAAATGTTAACATTCTAAATGTGTTAATATAATTGTTAAAAGATGCTTGTTCAAACACATTTTTGCAATACATATATATACTAAATTGTTTAACATTGTATATACATCCGTTTGCATAATGATTATGTAAAAATGATCAATTTTATTTCTGTGGTGTAATATGGAAAACTGTTTTGGTATGATTCTATACAGTTTAGCTGTTGTTGTCAAGGTTGCAATTGGCAAATGTGTTTGTTTTCAATTATAAAACCATATGATGCTGTTTGCTTGTGGTTATATTGCTTTGGTAATGTCTGTCGGTCGGTAGGTCGGTCGGTCCGTCTGTCCGTCGGTAGAACAAATGGTTATTATCTTGATTTTTTATCACAGAGCGTTCATATTTCACATGCTGATTGGTCTTAGTAAGGGCAAGAACCTATTGATTTTGGGTTCACTAGGTCAACGGTCAAGGTCACAAGTGTCACTTTTGTAAAACAAAAATGTTTTCCGCTCAATATCTTGAGAATTATTTATCATACAGCTTTCATGTTCCATAATTATGCTGATTGGCATTGGTTAGAACATGACCTGTGTTGATTTTAGATTTACTAGTTCAAAGGTCGATGGCACAAGGATCCTGTTTGTAAAAAATTGTTTCTGCTCATACTCTTAAAGATGCTAGGTCTGTATCTTTATACCCTTAAAATCAGTCACAAATCTTGCAATATGTAAAGTATACTAAATAAATTAACATTGTAAAAGGAATTGCAAACTTTTGTGACAAAAAATGTGTTTTTGGACAAAAAAAGAAAACCACAACAACATCAAAACAAAAAATCAAACAGTAAAACCCTTGCAGGAGACGGGGATTGAACCCGGGACCTTGCACCTAAAGCTGATGCGTTACCACTGCACCACCGAGTCAACTGAGAATATCGATTGTAGTCAAGACATTTAACTGTTTCGACGCAATCGGTCGAAACGTAAACAAACAAAGCCGAATTTGCGGGCCAGACATTTTCAACAAATACATTTTTCTGTAATATTTTTACATGCATGGACAACCATATTTGGCAGTTTCTCATATTTACGGGAGTAGGTTTTGCTTCTTAAATATGGTTAAAATGTAAGATGTAAACAATTCTGACCTAAAAGATACAGACATAGCATCTTTAAAATATGTTTTCCAAATAAATCGCATCACTATACCCAGAATGTGATGTGTTCATGAAGGGTTAGAAACATTAATACATGAATGTGAAGTTAAGCATTCGAAATAAAAAGTGTTTCTTCTAAAGTAAATTGAAACCTCATTGTTAGTTTCGACTTAGGCCTTTGATTTAGTTTCATTTTACCCTTAAAATGTAAAATAAAAGAAAAACTGAGTTAAATTAGTCGTTTCATATAGTTATTATATACGAGTATAGACAATTTAATGTCAAGAAGTCTTGATTAAAATGCAACTGGTGTTCTTATTGCATATAATATGGCAATGGGCCAGTGTGATATTATCACCATGGTTTAACAACATTATTAAAAGAAATCAGTTAGAGAATCAAGAAATA
>Ga0224511_10000527_pt1 | contig 18766 bp, 8 predicted proteins | sample SF_May12_sed_USG_2_FD_169988 | JGI IMG/M metagenome (GOLD analysis project Ga0224511, IMG submission 169988) | Sediment microbial communities from San Francisco Bay, California, United States - SF_May12_sed_USGS_8_1 | ecosystem: Environmental > Aquatic > Marine > Sediment | place: USA...
TTGCGATTTTGGAATCTTAAATCCTAATAAAAAATTTGATGTTATATGGCAGCGCATAACTGGTCATTCCTTGAGGATATAGTTTGATTCTATACGCATTGCAATGGGGCTCCATGAAGTAAAACTGAACTGGGCAAAAGAGAATGCCACAAACAGGGCCCATAGAGGAGGCAATCAATTTCTCTCAGAACAGACATGTACTAATTCATGACTACCTAATAATGCACGGCGCCAGTCGTTATTCCGACTATACCATAGCAACGAAGTTGCAGGCTGGGCGGGATTGGCATAGTAGAAGCTGACTATGCCCAGAGCCAGCTTCACTCTTCAAGAGTACCCGCTGATTCAATGTGAAGCGCCAGCTACAGAACTGAATGGATGGTCAACTGTTTACATGTCACCCGCCGATAAACCGGCTATTCTTAACGAGAAGGTCAAAGTGGAACTTTGACAACTGTGGAGTGATCATGACCCCAATTATCCACCGGTTGGAACCTACATTAGTTTCACCGTGGTGTTCCGAAGACAGACTAGTAATTGTGAGTGAGGGGCTTGCTAAAGGTTCATACCAGAAAAACACCCAGCCGACAGTTCTATAGATGGCAAATCGGGCTTTTTACCAAGCGAGCTATTCCACAATGTGGAAAGGACAAACTTATTTGGATGAACCAATTGCATGAGGACAGATATATCCATACAGAAAAATTTAAATCAAATCAAACATGAATGAGCTGTCCAACGTCACTGGTACGACTACCATCCACTAGCTACACTCAGGTATTTTGTACTACCTTGGAATTCATTCTGCGTTGTCAGTTTCTACCTTATCACCGCATTGATCATGACTCATGAGTACCAAATACATAGTTGTAGCTAGCTAAATTGGAAGCGTTAGCAGATGCCACTATGATTAAACTATACAAAACTACCAGCATCGGTCTGAATCAGTTACTAATACAGTATGCAACAAGGCTTAGATGTGGGTGTAAACAGTAACAAGCTATGTCACAACATACTGTACTATATTTCAAAGCCAGCTACGGAGATTAAAAAACAAATTTTGACTATTTGAAAATTTTCTCACTCTTAATTTCCTTTACTGGTTTATACTCCTCATGATAATTCTCTGTGTGGTATCATGCAGTTTGCTCCATGATTAACCTGGAGCCCGTGTTATAGGTCGGGAGTGAGTTAAGATCAAAACCCTTTTTTGTTACCTTTACTGATGTTCCCATGACTACCTGTACCCAAATCTTGCATTTATTTTCAACCAATAAGCTATGACCGCTCGCTTAAAAGGGTTATGGCATGGCCAAAAGTGTCTTCACTTGTTTTTAGATTCTGAAGCCTACCAAAAGCCAATGGGCCCAATACCCGGTTTAAATAGAAGCTTGGATATAGCCCAATCCAATGCGCATGCACTTTTCAGATCGTCGACGCAACAAATTTAACCTCGAGATAGAAAATTAACACACAGAGCTGTGGGTGTTTGCATTGATTTCTCGGCTTACACGCTGATGTTTAGAAAATCCTCTTGCAGGTGTATACTCGACCTGTAGTTACACAAGTCTGAATAGAGTAAATGTTCAACAAAACTGTAGAAATAGGATTTCAGAGTGCAGTTTGTCACCTCTATCAGCAAGCATTAGTCCCATTATTGGGCAATGATAGAGGCCCCAATGCAACACCCTCTATTTAGGACTAAGGAAAACCGGCCAAGCGCTTCTTATAACTTCAGTTTTCTCCAATATTACGTTCAATTTTGAGTTCTACTCGATGTTATGAGGGAGTAAAGTTCATTAGGTTACTAATTTTTAGTAATTAGATCCCATTTTCTTTCCATTTGAGCCATTCGGGCCGTAGTTATTCGAATGACCGATATTTGCTTTTTGCTATTCATTTTTTGGAAAACGCAATGAATGCGGAGTTGCCTCCCTTTAGGAATGGGGAACAGCTCCGAAAGTGCGTCTACACTCGACCGTGACATAACCCCTTTAATTCCGTGGACATGTAACAACTTTCCGCGACCCCATGGGTGCAAGCCAAGCCAAGTCAGATCCTTCTCCTAAATTCACATACGTTGTTCTACGGTTGACGCGAATGCAAATCAAAACTGGTGTCAGACTGCAATACCAGAGCCCTTCGACTGCATAGCGTGGCATTCAGTCGCGGCTGGCGCTGCAGGTAGGATATAAAATGCTACCAATGCTGCCATTTAACAACCATCTAATCTGAACAAAATTTGGTCGAAAGCTATTGCAGATCACAAACAATCAGCAAGTGGTATCAGACTCACAAGCCATTCAGGGTTAATAATGTTATCGATAACCGACCTTGGTTGCCTAAATGTGCTGCATATTTTCTGTATAACCAGCCTAATAACTGCAGAGATAAGGTTGTCAACTAGCTGGATTCATGCTAATTATAAATTTCACTCTGTGGTCAAGAGTGTTTGTCGAATCTCTACAGATAAAAGTTTAATAGGCGCGCCTATACGATGCTGGCACATTATTATCGGACAACTTATTTTCTGACAGACAGCAAATGGATATTTGAAAGTCCTGCTGTCTAGATGCCTGCAGAAATGAAAAGCCAAAAAAATATCCTATTGTGACACAAAAAAGTTGTGCAAACTCGTACAACAAGAATAAACAAGAGAAATGGTATTTCCAGTTTTTAATATACCAATTCAACATTCCGGAAGAAAAATACTATTTTTTGTGTACTTTAAAATTAATGAGATACAACTAAGCAGCTCGGCTTCCAAATGTTGAGCGCGCTCATAACGTCTCGATTGATTCACAAGCAGAGCGTAGCAGAAAAGAACTGAATACACTAATTACGCTTTCCAATAATTGGTATAGGAGAGCCTTGATGACAGTTGTGTAATGCATACTCACAGTTTAGCTGACACTAACTGGAAGCAGCGGTGTGACTTGTTAGCCCACGGATAGAGATGTCGTATTTTACCTACAAGGGAGAGAAGAAAGTTGGAGGACAGTCAGTCAGAGACCATTTTATATACAGCAGAACCTAACTGGCTAGATTCAGTTGTTCTCTGTCGTCTCTATCTTTGTCCCTGGAATCAGAATGCGACAAAGGTGAAATAATTATAAAGCGATGCACAAATGCAGACAGTCAAGACACTTGTATGCAAAGGGTCAGTATTTTGGGGCCACAAAATATGAGGTAAGAAATAGAAAGCATATAAAGCTAGTAAGGCTGTAATGTTGTTACCGAAGATGGCCTATAACATACGCTCAGCTGCGGCATGCTTTTTACTAGTGCTTATTAAAGGGATACTTTAGTTCCATGTGGATCTCGATTGAACAGTCAGTGATGGTATCTGGTCAATCCTTCGAAGGAAACAACGTAGTTAGTTTCTGAGGAGGGGTCTTATTCAAAAGGGTTGCCACTACCAGTATATTCTCAGCCTTTCGCAAATGTAGCTAGCAATAGTGGCGAATTCCCCACTGCTCGATGTATGGAGTACCTGAGCAGCGGCCCAAACGCAGATAGATTTGACGCATTGCATGGTAAAGTTGGTGTGGCATTAGTGACTGTTTGCTCGAAACGCAACCAACACTGGTGTGAGAATGTGAGCAGTTGTTGCGATGTTCGCGTTCAAAAACATTCACGAGTGCTGGATTTGTGAATTTACGCCGCCGGCATTGACAACTATCTTTCTGATTTTTCTGAAAATTGGCTGAAAGGTGCCTACGTGTGTCAGGATGACACCTGTGAAATCATTTCTTAATCAGACCACCCATCCAATAAGTATGATCAAAAATCCAAATGCTCCATATATGTCTATCACCAGATGAGGCTTATTAGGTTCCGTATGAAAATCTTGGCAGCCTCTGACACGGAATCTGATTACGCAATACGCTGCAGTTGGGTGTTGTCACTCCACCTATACAGGCGAGAACAGTGAAGGTATAACTGGTCTTCAGAAAGAGATCAATATATAAGGGCATGTTAAAAACTTAAAACGCTCCATAGGGAACAGTGTGTGATTGTGTGAAGACAACTCCTAATATAATATAACTTGTAAATTTATGTCAGTGATCTGGCTTGTGATGACGAATCATCCGTCAGATAGATCTAATTGCAATCCTACCTCCTCCACTTTCTTCATGTCATACTTTAGAGAATCAAATTTTTTCCGAAGAGAATCATTCTTCAAACTCAGCAGACGAAATCCGGCATCGAGGTCGGTCATGAAGGCGACAATTTCTAGTGGCAGAGTGTAGTCTGCGGCGGTGACAGCGTTAACTGCAAGCCTGGTCTGCAACATACAAACAGTAGTCACACCCAGTCACGGCTTTATGAAGACAAAACCATGCCTGTGGATATTTTTGTGAATTTCAGTAATGGCTACTTCAAACAACCGAATCGAGAGGTGCACCTCTCAGTACGCCGTGCAGAGAACGTGCTAAACTTCGGAGGCGATATCCGGTACAAAGGCCTAGTACGGTCTGGCTGTGTAGCATGCTCTCCCCTACCGAGCTACACAGCAAAGGTCACACTGAGTCAATGATTTAAGCCACTGACAAACTATGACTCTTGTTTCGGTTGTTTGAAGTGGTCACAAGCAAACCTACCAGTTCATTAGGCAATAACAGTATGCCATGCAGATAATCCTCCAAATCAAGATATAACATATCTAAGGACCGGTCACAGGAGAGGTTGAGTTTAGCCGCTGCTTGCTCTCTGGTGAGAAGCGTTCTCAACAACAGAAACTCAGCAAAGGCAACAACAAAGACTAGACGCTGCGTAACAAACTTCCACTGTTCATGAAATCTACAACAATAAATGCGCATGGTGTCCAAAGGTTGGTGTATATGTGGTAGTTACTAGACTAGTCACCTCCTTCCATGCTCAGTATTTTGATCGACACAAAGTGATAATCTCTCCGTCAACAAAAACAGTGCACATGCAGCACATTGAATGCACTGAATATTCTAGCAAACGGCTTGACTGTTCGATGTGTGCCGAACAAAGAACCGGACGCTTGTGTAGGTAGCGAGAAGGTTTACTGTGAACCTTCAGATAGATTAAATCAAGAGATCACATGGAAAAAGACAGAATTGAAGTCGACCTGTATGTAGCCAGGTGTTTTGCACTGGTTGCATACATCAACATACCAACGGATTTAGAAGACTAACCGACTACATATACACCAAACATATATGTGTTTTGGTGCACAATGTCTCAGTGACAGTTATCAAGCCGTGAAAGGGTATTAGTAAGTTCACTAGTAGAAGACAGAAACTAGCAGAACTAAAGGGCACTCTGCACCTGGACTGTCTATTACTGCGCTCACTCATTTGCAGGGTTTCACACCACACCAAATTATGATGATCATTATCATGATTACAAAAATGAGATTTCTGTAGAGTTGGATAATCCTTCATCTGATTGGATGATTTCTGCATACTGACCGATAGAACTCTTCCTTTGGGATTTTGCTCGCTAGCTGACTGTTCCACCCTCTTATGCCAGTCTCTATTGTTTGCTGTACCTTCCCAACGAGCTGAGATATGTTTTCTAAAATGAGGTGAATGAGACCATTATTTTCTCATCCTTGAAGTCGGCTGACATTTTCAACTTCATGGATGGTGGTTATTAAGTGTCTACTATGCAGAGGATAACTCCAAGGCGTGTACATCGAGAGATTGTTCTTCTGTGGGTATTTGGATAATAAGGACGAATAATAAGAGTCGCTTTCATTAGGTGCATTCGCGTGCTCAGCTTTTTCGCGACCGAAATCCATTTCGGTCGTGAAATCTGCCAAACTGCTCAAGAGTGCAACCAAAAAGCGCGATCCAAAAAAGCATCTTTCACTCGCGATCCGCGATCGAAAGCACGCGAACAGAATTCCGCGGTCGGAAGTAGGCGCTAGCCTAGTCGTTTATGCAAATGTCAAGGTTACCACAAAGAGGTTTGATTATTATGGTGTTATAATGAATCGCGAACGTTCGGCTCTACCCAATGAGTTTAAGTTGGGAGAGGACAACTCCGATCAGATCAAAGTGCATCCTGAACTCAACTGCGTTTCCTCACGGCGACCGTGCGTTTGCATGCTCGCGACCGAACCTTTTTCCAAAAATTTCAGTCGTGAGCATGCGAATGCATCACTGAAATGTCACATGCTGTCTTGCTCGGTGAGTCGATTTAAAACACAGTTGAGAAGCAGCGAAGCTCCTTAACTCCACGACTTACCGGGATTTAGACCATGCGGCCGATGGACTGCTTGTAGTGTGGTCATCATTTGCCGAGCGGACTGTTCCAATTCTTTAACAATTTCGCGAATTTCCTGCATGATAAAATTTTGAAATAATGTTTAAGTTGAGAAAGCTATGACGTTCAGCAAGACGCAGCTGAGTGACTGCTGTGACTGCTGTGACCGCCAAGAGTAAGAGCAAGACTGGGAGTAACTAAGAGAAGTTAGGCATCACTAGTCTACAGAACACAGATCGACCTTATGACATAGTGAGCAACTAATTTACTTGTCACTGGTGCTGAAGATCCCGGGTTCAAAAAACAGCTCATGCACGGGATTATTCCAAAAACTCTCTCTGTTTGCCCAGCAAAAATGGGTACCTGGCTCTCTTCAAAGCTGGGGAAGGTGAAAGGCGGTGAGGAAGCGGAGTGGCGGAGTCACACCGTTGCCTGGTACAAGTTTAACAGCCACTTCCCCGACGGCCATTAGGGCTATGGGACCTTTAAGAGTGACAGATTACAGCAACAAAAAACAGGCTCACTAACACTACAGTAACAGCGAGTAGAGGTGCTTTTTCACTCCATCGGATGTCCAGTCCGCCTCGGACCAGACGCTCGAGACGGACGTCCGGCCCCCAGAAATGGAGTGAAAAGGCCTCGTCCGATCGACTTCGGACGCCCAACCATTTGCCTCTCAGAGACAAAATGAGTCCAACTCATCAACCAATCAAATGGTCTTCCACGGAGTACCTAGCAACATTCACTCGTTTCCGGTCTCACACTAGGATCATTGGAAAGGGAAACTTGTTTGATTTCACAACAATATTTACTCGGCTAACAGCACAAAGTTGCATTGGACAGAGAGGCAACCTGTAGTCAAAGAATTGAATAGCGAGTTGATTTTCTTTTGAAGTTATGAGCAAGGAATGATTGTCGTTTCCGGAAACACAGGTTCGGCACCATTAATTGGCCCCAAAGTAATCCGGGATAGCGCGTCAGGTGGATCTGTTTAGAGTGATAAGGGGCCTTGGATCTAAGGTCAGACGCCAAATCAGATGCAAACTGCGTCCGGTCCGAGGCAGACCGGACGTCCGATGGAGTGAAAAAGCACCTCAACTTAAGTAACCGTAACAAATGCACGCATGCACGCACAGACACACGCGCGTGTGCGCACGCACACACAGTTCTACTTCAAACCTTTTCTTCAGTATCAACTATCATGTCACTCACTGACTCAGGTCAGTAGTGGGCCAGTGACCCATTTATATGATTTAATTAATTTAATGATTTAATATTTAATTGCCTGGCTGAATGAGGCAAAAGGCTGACTGACTGTGCGACAATGACACGCTAAATGGGTCACTCCACTCTCAGACCCACTAACTGAGTATCTCTAACTAGCACTGGACTGACAGACTGACTCAGGTCATTGACTGAGTCAGTGAGTCTGAGTCGTGAGTGACTCGCGACAGTCGTGTAACTGTAAATTATTAAATCATACCTCACGAGTATTTTGTTCCTTTGTCAGATGATTTTGAAAGGCTTCAAATATTTCCGCAATGTTGTCTCCGTCATTTGAAATCCTTTGAGTATCCGAATCCATCCAGTAGCACAGGTGAATCAAAGAATTGAACTGGAGTGAAAGGCGGAGACCGGATTTGTTCGTACTACTACTAACGTTTGAGGAGGCAATAAATTTAGATTTACGCGCCAGTTCCGCGAATAACACTGACAAACTTGAATAGCCGTTTATTGTCTTGAGAAGATAACTCGCGCATCATATCAGTGCGCGCTTTAGGTTTCTGAAAAATAATGACATGATCCAATTATAAACATCATCTTATGGAGTTATGGTACCTATGGGCCCAAACTAATAATAATATATACAGACAAGTCACGATTAGCAACCGCATAGTGCTGAGGTTTTATTAAAACTGAATTGAGAATATGTATGTATGGTATGAAAAGGTTGCCCCATAGTCTAGCCGTCAAGCAAGTGGCTGTTGAAGTGCCAACTTGTACCGGCAACGGTGTAACTGAGGTGGGGCGCCACTCTTCTTCCTCACCGTCTTCAGCTTTCCGAGCTTTGAAGAGAACTAGCTATCCATTTACTGCTGGGTGAACAAAGTGAGTTTTTGAAAAAACCCTGATCAAGCAGGTTTTAAAACCGCGCTGCCTTTGGCACCAGCGGTGAGCGCTCTTACCACTCAGCCACAGTACCTCTCTTAACTTTGCTCATGGAGAATAAAAAAAGTCGATCACTGACTGGGTAAAAACAGGGCACTTTGGATTGGTGTGATAGCAATCACTCAGAACATATACTGGGTGCAAATAAATGAATAAGTATTGTGTATTATGTTAGCTCATCGCACTGTGACAGACCAATTCGGACAAACTAGAAATTTGGTAAAACATTTCAAGCATCATTGTACGAAATAATAGGATAAATTTGGTACGGACAAACGATAACTCGCCTGAATTTACGCACCATTGACATCATTTTGGGGCCCTTTTCCACTTATCGGTGCTCGATCAAAAGCAACTCCGCTACTCTTTGTTTTTTCAAATGACTCTTTTCTCCTGTAAACTGTAAATTTTTCTTTGTTTCAGTATCTGCATTGATAAAGCTGCGTGTACAGGTGTGGATGAATCCATTCCTTGGATGCACATGATGCCACTTTCTACATATCTTCCCAAATCATCCAAAATCAGACTAGACATCTCATAGCTTCTACCATCGTATAGGACACTGTCCAAAAATGCTGTGTAAAATGGCAGGCTAACATTTAATCTAGAATTGATAGTTTTGGTTAATATATCATATGACTATAAACTTCAGGTAAATCCAATGAATACCAAGATATATATCCCTATAGCTGCAAACAGAAAAGAAACCTTTTTATATTGCTATAGTCTGTTATAATACATGACATTCAGTTGACTGTTGTGATGGAACATAGTAGCCATGATATATAACAAAAGTGCATGAGACCCTGCAACCATGCAGGTGCATCTGCATGAAGGGACAAATACACTTGCTGAAAGCATTGTAAAGTATATTGTGTACCACTGTAAATCAGAACTATAATGCAACGGCATGTCCATCGATCTCATGACGCAACAGGCCTCTACAAGTCCTCGGGATATGGCTGCGCATTGAAATTTAGCGATCTAACTTGACATTAGCGATCAGTCATGATAGCTCAGTGGGATAGCTCACTGTCTGTCCTTCCCGTGGCCCGGGTTCAATTCCCAGCCACGGCGGAGTATTTTCCCTGGCTGATCGCACTCTGCCAACCCGTCCTGAGCCAGCGTGGCAGAAAATGGCTCAATCTCCCCTCAATGACACCACACAACCTGTGGACAGCGAGGAGGAAGGCCGAAGTCCAACCATGGACAGACGATGGCTGATAAAAAAAAACAACTTGAAATTACCCTTCCGTCAACTTTGGAATTGAATGATGGGAAGTCTCAACAAAACTTGAACACTTTTTTCATGCAGTAGCCGTATTCTCTAGAACGATCTAGTCTTCGAGAGTGTTAGAATAGTGACATATGTCACTGACTAGAAAGAGTAATAAATTCAGTCTAATGCAGCTCACCTGAGTTGGGTCCATTGCCACATGCCTTCGCAGCTTTCTTTAGCTGTTTTCTGCTCAGAGATTATTTATACAGCTGCATGCATGCAAGTCAAACGTAGTGTGGTCGTCCCCCTACTGACCTCCCAGATCAATTTCATGCTCACTAGGCCCACCAATGAAGGAAGTTCCTGCTGTTTCTAATATATAGAACCACATTCTTCTGTATGGTAGATCTCACCATATTTACATTATTGTTCAAGTAGCCACGCTTTAGCTGTGTTACAGATGTATCTTCATTTTTCTGCGCCAACAGCGGCTGGAGATGTAAGTTTTCATCAGAGTGAAACTTGGCATGGAGATAATGTTCCACCGCATATGGAACACTTCATTCATTGGTAGTACCCGCGGGGTCATTGTACAGCTTAAAGAGGGCACGAACCACCGAATAGCCATACTAAATACTATACAGTACACCCAATCCTTCCGATCTGTTACTCGCATGCCAAAGGATTCCGGTCAACACACTATACATACATGGATATCCACATGGAAGGTTTTATGATTTGATCATTTGCGCACTGCATTGACCTGTTTGACGAAATTACTCTATTTCCTAAATGATGTTCAAGATCCAATAAACATATAACATCTTTACATTATCTTTTCTAAGTTCGTTGTGTGTTCAAGCTTATCTATTCTTTCTGAGTTTGGGTATTGTGCAGACCTAGAAAGAATAACCTCGCCCGCCAGAGAAGAGTACCTAGCCCTCATCTCAATGCCCTTGTGTACGATAAGCCAATGAATGATGTGATCACAATCGGCCAATCATAATAATGTGCACGATTCGCGATTTATCTTCTCGCGTGGTGTTGTTGGTCGCGCGGTTGCCACAATTTTGCTTTGGTCACAGAAAACTTCGTCGTGTTCGTAAGTTTAGCGACCATTTTTGGTTTGAAGAAGAGTGACACTCCTTTTTGAAATCCTGCCCGCATTTAAAACAAAGACTCCCCCAATAGATTGTAGGCCCGCCATTTGCAACCAGATTGACCATGACATGAGTATGATTGATTGACAGTGACACTAGACTAGTCTACTAGACTAGTCAGTGTCAGTGAGCGAGTGACTCAGTGTAAGGCAGTCAGTGTCACTGTCAGTGTCAGTCACTGAGTCAGTTACTGTCGTCGTCGAGAAAGATCTTTCTTTGACTTGGAAGTTTGAGTTTGTAGTCACTACACAGTCACAGTGTGTAAAGACTAGAAAGATCTTTCTTTGGTCATTGGTCACTAGTCACTAGACTAGAGCCTAGACTAGTCAGTGAGTGGGTGAGTGAGTGAGTGTGACAGTACTCAGTACTGACTGAGTACTAACTGAGTAACACTGACTGAGTGAGTGACAGTCACAATGAGTGTAAGTGTAACTGTAACACAACAATGAGTGAATGACTGACTCACTGAGTGAGGCAGTCTCAGTGAGACTTGGTGACTGACACTCTGTCAGTGACTGAGAGTGAGTGAGTGACTCTGAGTCTGACTGTACTTCAATACTTGTAATGTAACTGTAAGTGAGTCAGTTCAGTGACTGACACCGACTGGTGACTGTGTGTGACTGTGTCCACTCACTCCTGAGTCAGTCATTAACTCATTTACCTCAGTAAGTCACTAATGAATGAGTGAGTGACTAAATCACCAATAGTGATACTCAATCATATACTCATAGTCATAGTCACTATCAGTGAGTGAGTTACTCAGTCGAGTCAGAGTCAGGCCAACTCAGACTGGGACTGAAAGAGTCACTGGCAGACTCGGTAGCTAACACCAGTAACAAGACTGTGACAAAAGCGCTGACTGAGTAAGTGACTAACTAAGCAACTGTGAGTGTGACTGTGACCCAATGTGAGTCTAACTGACTTACCGTGTTATTGTCACTGTCAGGGAGTGATTACTCTACTGACTCGGTCACTGAGACAGTAGTCACTCCCTGACTGGGATTGATGGACTGAGTCAGCGACTGCAAATGAATGTGAGTTCCTGATTCTGTCACTGTCAGTTTGAGCTTTATTTACGTACTAAGTAATACTGAATAATACTTAGTTAGGGCCACTTACAGCTGGACTCACAGCGGAGTCAGTATGTGTTACTGTCACTGTCAGTCTGCCACTGACTGACTGATCGACCAACACTGAGACAGTGGCTGAGTGAGTAGCTCAATTTTCAATTTCACATTACGTGCTTGTTGTAGTTGGAGTCACAATTTTGCATGCAGGCTTTCCTTTGGCCAAAGCTACTCCGATAAAGGCCCTTTTATTGCGGCTAATACTTTCTACTTTCTCAAAAAGGTTTAAAGGTTGGATGACGAGACACTCTCTGTAAAGCCAGGTAGTAAATGATCAACTTTGAGTGCCTGGCCATTGACTAGTCATCAAACTTGCGATATTATACGCCACATAAATGGCCGATTAGGCTCCACCTTTTTAAAAACGTTTTTCAGATAGTGCCAATTTTGTCTTCTTTAGCGCGGATTTAAGGGCACGTTTGCTGCGCCTATTGCACTGTGATTTGACTCAGGTAGGTTTGGAGACATGCTGATTCTGATCAGCCAAAAAAATTTGCCCCGTCATCCAACCTTTAACACTTTATGGTTTAGTTTTCATGTCAACTCCTGTAAATCCTTCTAGGTTGGTGTCAAGCTAGTGATATTGTGTTTTAAATTGCTGAAACGGCCATCATGAGTTGGAGAAATGCTGCACCATCAGCATACATTGTCATTGACAGACTCCCTGGTAATATGCGGGATCGAGAGGTGAGTGTAAATGAATACTCAACTGAATTATCCTCCTTAGAAAATGCAACCATCACAGTCTGTCTATTTCAAATCTACAGGCCACATCCCCAAGAAAATTGTACGAGTTAGAAGTGTGTATGCTACAAAACAATACCTGGGTTAGAGCATCATTTCAGATTTTATGAGTGAAACTATAAGTTCATTAATAACGGTATAAAGTTTGTCCCTTAGTCATTGGCCATCTGGGAAAGTAGCTGGTTGTGAGCCAATTTGTACCAGCAACGATTCACTCCTCTTTCTTGCTGTGTCCGACATCCCTAACTCTAGAGACAGTTCGGTATTTATAGATTCCATCCTGGGTGAACAGAGTTGCTTTTTTTCGAAAACCCCCATGAACCCGGTACCTTTTTACCACTAAGACACCACTCCTCGGAAACTTACTGGTCATGGTGATTTCTCTGTCTTTTAGGTTGCTGGTGTTCTAAATGATATGGGCACGAATTTTCTTGACCTGCACTACAGTAATCCATTGGGTGAGTAGCCTTTTTACATGGCTGGTTGGTAATGCCATATAGGTAATGGATAGCTGACTATAGCTCTCTGGGTAGCGTATGCCCATTAGTAGGCAATAAGATGGCTCTCTTAACATCAACTGGATTGAGTTTATGGGTCAGTTCGACTTTTATGTTACCAAGCCTTGAACATAAGATTATTTTTCAAATCAAACTCATCGAAATATGTGTGTTCCAAAGCACAAAAAGTCTACCAAAACCAGTTTTAAAAAGCCATGAGGGTGCAGTGCTTAGATCAATAAAGCAAAAAAAGGAACGCAGAACAGGTATCTAAACTAAACCCCCAGGTAATTCCTAGCTCCCGCTCCAACAAGCCCCAGACTTCCGTTAGATCCGTTAAATAAGATGACCAAGTGCCCGAGCAGAACAAAGTTCTCATGTATAATTCTTTTTTTCCTGTAGGTCGGCATGACACAGGAAAGGTTTACATTGAGTTCAGCAACTCACTCCTAGCATCTGTATGGATGAACACACAGCAGGTGAAGTTGTGATGCGTTATGATTTTCAGGATACTGGCATTGCTGAGTGTTGGAGGGCTGGGCTCTCAATCATAAGAGCCTAGGTTAGCAACCTGGTCATGACGGGCTCCCGTTGCGTGTATGAGCTTCTCACTTAAATACGAGCTCCAACAAAAATGCCTCACTATGAGGTAGAGCGCTGATACTGACCTGCTTGTGGTGCTCCATGCTAAACCCGTGAAAAATAAGTATCTAACCCGGTTGCTTCACCATAATGGTGAAGACAGGCACCATGGTGGATTAAATTATGAATGAACAGAGGGTCTAATCTTCTATATGGGGCATGCCATGGACCGTTTTGGAGCTAAGCCACTGGTTAAGCGATGCTGTCTACGGTGAAACTTGGATAACTCGAACTGCAGGGGACCACCAAAAAAGTTTGAGTTATGAAAAGTATGAGTTATACTCTCCTTTTGCTTTAACCAGAGTTATGAGTCATGCTCTCACTTTGCTTTAACCAGAGTTAGGAGTTATGCTCTCTCTTTGCTTTAACCATGTGCCACCGTAGCGAGTCTATTTCGCTCTAGTGTATTCCATTTCCTGGCTAAATTTTCTAAAATTTGTGAGATTTTCACGTGAGAAGAAAACAATGAAATTAAGTTTGTTACACAAGAATGTAAACACATCCAGCCACATAAAAGGTAATTTGATGGCACTAATTGCAGGTTTCAGTTCGAGTTATGACTGAAAGTTCGAGATATGCCCAGCCAATTATCATTAACCAGGCAGGGACCATGAAACTTGGTCTGAGTTAAGCAAGTTTTCGAGTTATCCAAGGTCGAGTTAACCAAGTTTCACTGTATGTAAAATTTGCGGATTTCGGGACTATCAAGAGTTATTTGTCAAATTTATGTGAACATGTACGCGCATGTGCACAGATTGTCACAAATGAATGAGAACCAGACTAGTGTCACTAACATACACTATCGTGTTAGCTCTATGACTGTGTAAGATTATGTGTTCTGTCTTTCCTAGGGTGTGTTAAAGTTGGCTGGTACCTCGTGTCCATTAACCTACGCGAATCGTCCACCAGATCCTGAACTCTGGCGCTGTGTGGTAAGTGTCACCTAGTGATGGAAGTTCCGTTTCTCGTTATCCAAACAATAATGAGTATAGTGCCGTGGAGGTTCTCATCTCCAGCTGACAATTAAAAGTTCAGAAGGTTCAAGCTGTGGACATACATCATGCACCATTGATATAAATATATGGATAGGCAATTGCAATATGTCTCGGTCAAAAAAAAGATTTGCTTGTAACGTTAAAATGAGCACTTGGTTACCAACTGACCCAACTGCGAAGATTATTTGAAGAGATCAAAGGGTACATACATGTAGAATGCGAGTTAGAAAATGCTGTTTTCTGTTGTAGTGCGGCTTCGCTAATAGTCAATCCAAGCAAATGTGTGTGAAATGCAACCGCCATGTATCAGGTGAGCACTGAGTACGGGTTTTTCTTATGTCCTGATTAAATGGTAAGTTTACTCACCAAGAAAACTCATCGTTTGGGGTGAGTTGGGAATACCCAATGGTTATTTGGCTGGGGGGGGGTCATTTTCGAATGCCGGGCTAGCTTTCTCGACGATTGCAGCGAGTCGAGTTTTGGTCTCCGAACTCTACTAACAGAGTGGTGGCCAACTATATTAAAGAGGTTATGTCACAGTCATGGGTAGACGCACTCTTGGAGTTGTGTTCCCCAGTTTTAAAGGGAGCCAACTCCACATTCATTTCAGCGGTAGCGAGTGATCTTTTGCCAAAAAGCAAATATCGGTCACTTGATTAACTACGCCCCGCATGGCCCAAATAGAAAGCAAATGGGATCTAAATACTAAAACTTAGTAACCTAATGATGTTTACTCCCTCATAACATCGAGTAGATCTCAAAATTGAACGTAATATTGGGAAAAAACTGCAGTTATAAGAAGTGCTTTGCCGAGTTTTCCCTAGCCCGAAATAGAGGCCGTTGCGTTCTGGCCTCTATCAATGCGCGATAATGGCACTAACGCTTGCTGACAGAGGTGATAAACTGCACTCTGAAACCCTATTTCTATATTTTTGTTGAACATTTTATCTATTCAGACTTGTGTAACTATAGTTCTAGTATGCACCTGCAAGAAGATTTTCCAAACATCAGCGCGTAAGTCGAGAAATCATTTCAAACATCAACAGCTCTGTGTTAATTTTCTATCTCGAGGTCAATTCTGTTGCGTCGAAGGTTTGAAAAGTGCATCACTGAGGGCTCTTTAGAAGTATGCGCATTGGTTAGCTTCAATTTGAGCAGCATATTGGGCCCATTTGTTCATGGTAGGCTTCAAAATATGAAAGACATATGACATAACCAATGATAGAGGCCCAAACGCAACGACCTCTATTTCGGGCTAGGGAAAACCCGACTTCTTATAACTTCAGTCTTCTCCAATTTTACGTTCAATTTTGAGTTCTACTCGATGTTATGAGGGAGTAAACATCATTAGGTTACAAAGTTTTAGTAATTAGCTCCCATTTTCTCTCTATTTGGGCCATTCTGGCCGTAGTTTTTTGAGTGACCGATATTCGTTTTGTGGAAAAAAGACTACTCGCGATCGCTGCAATGAATGCGGAGTTGCCTCCCTAAGAATAGGAAGCACAACTCTATGAAGTGCATCTGCCCTTGACCGTGACAAAACCCCTGTAAGCTTTTTATTAAGCTTTTTATTCTGGTAAAATTAGTATAATGAATCAAAGTCTGAAAAATGGTTAAATTAATTATATTGTTTGGAATATTCATTTAAACAAATTAATTAGTTGTTTTGTCCTTAAATTGCGGAATAAGGTCTTGTTCCGCAATCAGCCGCTAGCCTAGAAAACTCTATATATATAACTTGAGTTGTGTCAAGTTCTTTTAAACCTTACCGAGAATCAGTCTGCCATTTCTCGGCGAGTAAACGCGACGTTTAACCTGGACATTAGTGAACCAGCGATCTGTGATGAAAGATTTGATCGGCGGATCTCGAAGAATGCCGGTTTCAGCTCCTACCTCAACACCGATCCAAACAACTCATAAACAAGAAAACCAGCTTCTACGTTCACCACAGGTCCTCAAATCAATAGGCAAACCATAGCCCGCTGCTTCTACTTCCTCCTTTCCTGAAAACAATTCTTCTGTACCGAGAATTCCATTACTGAATCTGTCACAGTTTTTATAAATGAGAAGCATGCACTGACTGCCTATTGCAGGTGCCTTCTCGTTACAACTGATTCATTCTCAATACCTACACCTCAATCACTGCCTCATTCTGATTGTACATCATTGTAGCGAGTCAGAAGCCGGTGGCACCTAAACGCCTCGTCAGCCGGACGGAGTCTCCTCCACGTCGCCCTTCCTCCTCCCGGTCTGGACCCACTCCCGTGCCACCCGTCGAACCGCCACCTTCTCGTCCCAGAGCGCCACCATCGAAGCCAGCCCCAGTGGACGAGGGAGCTTCGCAGATTGGCATCAATCCATGTAACAGTGAGTAAATCTCGCGCAAGGCATGATGTGTTACTAGATTTATAGGCGGTTGGTTTGATGACTTGGATAGTGCAAGTAATGACGGTTGTCATGGAGCGGGCACATCTCGGATATTGTGTGTGCCACAACCGCCGGATGTTATTGTGATCAACAAACAGACTTGCTGTAAAGTTTCAAAATGAGTGAAAATCTGTATAGATCAGTAACTGAATCAGTACGGACCCAGACAACTCTTATTGGTTGCGTATTCGTCAAAGGATTCATCTGACTAGCAACCACTAGCATGTGACAGTTGCAGTTGACAAACCCATGTAACATGCCGAGCTTATTACGCTCAGTCAGAAAAAAAAGTAATTCCTGTCTGTGTATGAGTTGCGTGTACAGCACTATTTGAAATTATACATGCGTTCAACATAATGTTATTATTCACCGATTATCTCATACTCCTATCATAACTATCAGTTTTACTCTGATGATCCCCTCACCCATCCTATCAGATGGCACACTTTACCATTCATAAGGACCTCATGTATGTTTTCAGCTGTCTTGCTGAGAGGCCTTGACGGACTCTCAGATGAAAAGAGGATTCTCAACGCGCTAGCTAGAATCACCTCGCTGGCTCCGAAGAACTGCTTTGTAATGAGACATCTGGAAACAGGAGTGTCGATGGGGTGAGTGATGTCCGTAATCTAAGCTAGGCTGAGTTTTGTTTAGAGAAATCAGTCGTCTCCTGGTGAGACCTTGGTGGTGGAAATGCAAGTTTTCTTCTGTCCCAAACAATTATTTTACCAATTGTGAATTCCCACAGCGATTTTGGAGGTGAAATGTTCGACACAAGGTGTTAGATTTGGTCTTGCGGCTGAAAGATCAGTTGTGTCCAGAGTAACCACTGCAAGATTGATCTCTGTTCCGAAACATGAATTTTCTAGGCGAGCCCTATGCATTTATGTAGCTTTTCATAACCTCAGTTGATTTATCTTTTAATCAAGTAAGGGCCTAGGATCATTCAAATTAGGAATTGTCAACCCATTACCATTTTAATGCAAAAGAAGATAATCCCGACTAGTTGTCCGCTGAGGTTTGGATTTTAATTCCCATTGTTTACATTGTGCTACTTAAGTTTTTAACATGCCCTTATATATTTATCTCTTTCTGGAGACCTGTTATACATGCACCGTTCTCACCTGCACAGGTGGAGTGACAACACCCAAGTGCAGCGTATTGCGTAATCAGATTCCGTGTCGTCCGAGGCTGCTAAGATTTTCATGCGGAACCTAATAAGCCTCATCTGATGATAGACATATATTTGGCATTTGAATTTTCGATCATAACTATTGAATGGGTGGTCTGATTGAGAAATGATTTCACAGGTTTCACCCTGACACATGTAGACACCTTTCAGCCAATTTTTTTAGCAAAATCAGAAAATAATTAGACAACCTATAGTTGTCAATGCCCCAGTGGGGCCCCCCATAATAAGCAAACTCAGCTGCGCATGACCAATCTCGAACCACAGACCCCATAAAGACCAGATACCATCACTGACTGTTCAATCGAGATCCATGTGGAACTTAAGTATCCCTTTAAGCCCATGGTTTTGGAA
>Ga0224511_10000528_pt1 | contig 18761 bp, 14 predicted proteins | sample SF_May12_sed_USG_2_FD_169988 | JGI IMG/M metagenome (GOLD analysis project Ga0224511, IMG submission 169988) | Sediment microbial communities from San Francisco Bay, California, United States - SF_May12_sed_USGS_8_1 | ecosystem: Environmental > Aquatic > Marine > Sediment | place: USA...
TACTACTACTTCTTCTTCTTCTTCTTCTTCTTCTTCTTCTTCTTCTTCTTCTTCTTCTTCTTCTTCTTCTTCTTCTTCTTCTTCTTCTTCTTCTTCTTCTTCTTCCTTTTCTTCTTCTATTTCACATATATTTAATTTGGTTACATATCTAGGTCATTAACAAACGATTTTTTCCCATTTGAGAGCATAAAGGGTTACTAAATGGAATTGGCCGTGCCGTTAGGTCAAAAGTGTCACGAATTTCAAGGAGTCTAAGCTTATCTGGCGTGTTCACCTTAACACAGGGTCTGCAATTTAAGTCTCGTGTAAATTTTAAACACCACAGTTCCATTTGTCTCAACACAATATGCTGGCTGTTATTCTTCTGTCCCTCGTTGCAGGTATTTTTCTGTTGAAATACATTCTGTAATTGCATTTACAAATACGTGTTATTCAAATTATCAGTTTATATCAAGATAATATGTATGCAAATGTTTTTGCCAAAACCCGATGTTATGTTGGCACTAGCAACTTATCGTATAAAAAATAAATACAAAAAAACATTTTTGTTCCATCATCTTATCGTCATTTGTTAACCGGATTTAATATTTATAAACGGCCACCTAGATCACAGTGCTATATATAATATTGCTATGATGGTCCAAGGAGTTGAACCCTGGTTGAGACTGATCACCAGATTGCTGCTTGTGCAGGTGCGTGGTCCCAGAGCTGCGACCTGGCATGTGACGACTACAAGCAGCCCGTCTGCGGCTCGGACGGACAGACCTACCGTACGTATACCCCTCCCCCATCTTAACTATCTAGCATACCGTATATACAAAAAGTTGAATGTTCGTGCAACACAGTGTGCGCCAGAATGGTGCATTTATCTAGCTTGCTTATTTGGTGTGAAAAGGCAACTGGCAAGCGGGAGACGAGGATTTTATTTGCTATTAGGGCACTTCTGAATACCTTTAACTATAAATACCACAATTATTGTACGTTTTCTTTTTTTTAAATCAAACTTATTATCTTAATTCTCCGCATCCATAAATCAGAAACCGTTACTTAGGTTCAGGAATGTGTATAGCTGAAAAAAAATCATAAACTTTTGAAGAGTTGAATGAAGAGTTGAATGTTTTTTTCAGTGAACCCGTGTTACCTGAAGATGGCGGCGTGCAAGTACGCCACGATCGGCAAACAGCTGACATTGGTTCACGAGGGCGAGTGCCGATCAGGTGGGGACTACCGTCCGTGCACTTTGTTTTTAACCGTTTTGATATTTGACGAAAATACGTATATGTCAAAAAGCCGGTTCCACACTCCAATCCAAGCCGCTGAAACATTATTCTTTTCTGACGTTTTGTATATTTAGTTTTCGAGTAGAAATTCACATATTGTTGAGGACGTATTGACTTTAAATATTTATGGATCGCAGTTTTCTGTAACCTACCCCTTTTAACAGATTCATAACGCAAATCATTTTTTTGAATAACAATAGGTTTACCGGTAACCACAAACATTAGCATGTGCCTTATTGTTAGCAACTAGCTTGTGGTGAAATTCTTACTGTAATATATTGTTAAGATAAACGAGGGTGACACCCCCCCTTTTGGTACGCAGTATTCAGGGGGATTTAGACGGTACGCAGTACGCAAAGGGTCGGTACGCAGTACGCAGAAATTCTGTTATATCGTACGCAGACATGAATTTTTACGTTAAAAAGGTCCAATTTTCATAAAAAAAACACAACACACATGACATACAAAGTCAAATAACTCTAAAACAATTTGCGCGCTCGCTTCGCTCGCGCTTTTTTGGGGGTCATTTCAGCATTTATAAACTTAAACATGGATTTGGGGAGGTCAAAATCTAGGAAATTTTACAAGCAAACACATCAAAGCTAATGTTTTCAAGAATTACAGTACATGTGCATACACCATACTGTAATTTTAACTTCTTTATGTAAATGGAAACGCCCAAAATGGTTGTTTTTGTTGTTAAACGGTAAGCAGTACGCGAGGCCAAAAAATGGCGGTACGCAGTACGCAATGCCAAAATAGAGCGGTACGCAGTACGCAAGGGGGAAGGGGGTTGTCACCCTCATAAAAAGTTTATAGGGATTATAGCCAGATATGGATCAATGCATTACTCTACTGGCATTGAGAGAAGTACGATCTATATACCCAGACCCAGGCAACGTGAAGCCGGCGGTGGGCACGGCGACCGGGACGGCAGACAGATGTAACATGGACTGTACCGGCTTCGACCACCTGCTCATCTGTGGCAGCGATGGCGTCACATACAGTGCGTTTTCAATTTTACGGTGAAGTTAAATACACACATGTTAAATACAACGACAAATGGTCTTGAAATTTGACGACTTTAGTTATTTGGTAATCTGAAGAGAATACCTTTTTGCTCAATTATTCTCCATGCCGCTTCTCAGGTACCAGTAGTAAGTTTACAATTGTAATGTGCAAATAGACATCTTAATGTAGTTCAGTCAACTCACGAGTCATTCAATCTGATGAAATATAACAAAAGCTAACGCATTTCTTTTACTGTGAAAACCGTTATCAAGCCCCATCTACCTACATTATGTACGCGTTGGTACTCTACATGTATTACCGACTTCATTTCCCAGACAACAAGTGCGAGTTCAGCAACGCCGTCTGCCTCGCCTCGGCCAGTGGCCAGACGCTGTCCCCGGCAAGTATTGGGTCCGCGTGCAAGGACGCGTCAATCTCCGTCACGGCTGACCGGTGCGGAGATGCTCTCGCGCGCTGCGACTCCACCCCTCAGAGAATCTGTGGATCTGACGGAAACGTTTACGGTAGGTTCTGTATTGTTTTATTTGCATGTTTTGCATTTAGTTATTGAACACAATTTAAATTCATTTGTTACCTAACCATACAAATATATATTTGTATGCGTTCATGCAAACAGGTGTTTTGTTTTTTGTGTACACATTTTATGACTTACATTTCTTTTATAAAAGCTTCTAATTTCTTCGCTGCTAGCGCCTGCGAATATATAATCTGCGCCAACCTCCCCGATCAAGGTTTGATCCTTTTCTCGAGAACTGATTTCCGGTTTGACAAAGAACATTTATTTTTCAGGAAGCGACTGTGAGTTTAAGAAGGCTCAGTGCGGCAACCCACGCCTGACCCAGGTGCGCTGCTATGACCCCACTCTCACCGGAACCGGCTCCATCTCCGTCACTGCTGACCGGTGCAGGGAGGCGCTCGCGAACTGCGACTCCACCACCCAGAGGATCTGTGGTTCTGACGGCAACCATTACTGTGGGTTTATTTGTTTCTCTGTTACTATTATTTATCTTTATTTATTGAATGGGATTAACTGTTCATTTAACTTCATATAAAAACACGTTTGCGTGGCATTGTTTCCATGCGTGTTTTGGTTTCTGAGGACCTGTCTCATTTACTTAAAGATGCTATCTTTTAGGTCAGAATTGTTTACATCTTACATTTTAACCATATTTAAGCAGTGAAACCTACTTCCGTAAACATGAGAATCTGCCTAATATAGTAGTCCATGCATGTATAAATATTACAGAAAAAAGGAATTTATTGAAAATGTGTGGTCCGGAAATCGGCTTTGTTTATTTACGTTTTGACTCATTGCGTCTAAACGGTTTGATGGCTTGACTACAGTCTTTACTCTCAGTTGACTCGGTGGTGCAGAGGTAACGCATCCGCTTTGGGTGCTAGAGGTCCCAGGTTCAATTTCTTTAGTATACTTAGCATATTTCAAGATTTGTGACCGATTATAGGGGTATAAAGATACAAACCTAGCATCTTTAAATCTTTATACAATCTGCTGAATGCTGTGCATCCAAGGACTGCCCCAATCTGCACCAAATCCCCACGGCTACTGCGGCTATGCTTTTCTCTTACGATCGGATGATGGCCATTTATTATCCAGCAAGCGACTGTGAGTTCAAGAAGGCACAGTGCGCCAACCCACGCCTGACCCAGGTCCGCTGCGCAGACCCTTCTCTCGTCGGAAGTGTCGTGGGCACTGTAGACGCATGTGCATTTACCACTTGTGATTCAACTCCAACAAAGATATGTGCTTCTAACGGCCGAGTTTATGGTAATTTTTGCATTCTGCTTAGTTTTGCGACTTCAATGTTCGACATGAAAAACATCAGAAGTTTATGGGTATGATTGGTTAACAGATTGATTTGCGTTCAGTGGCCTTTCCCCTGGGTACGAAACATCAGATATAAATTATTCCAATTTATAATACTGAACCATTTTTTATTACAGTATTAGTTTAGATTGTCCCAGGAAACATTACTTTAAAATATTTTCTTTTAACTGATGATACTGACTTCGTTTGGCATTAAATACTCTTTAAGATGCACGTGGCCGAAGGGTGTGAATTACCTACACATAAAACCTTTTTTTTTAACTTCATGAAACTGAATCCATATTAATGCAAAATATTATTTCCCGAAACAGGCAGCGAGTGCGAGTTCATGAAATACAACTGCCTGAGCGGAGGCCACATTGCCAAGGTCGACTGTGCCACGTTAGCAGTCGCTGCGGTGGGAAAATAGATGGACACGAGGGCAGGGAGTTGGACTTACTTTTCTGTAAACATTATTGTTGGAATAAAGATTTAAAAATATGAATCAGTTTGACAGACACCGAACAAAAACGCCTTTCTGGAAATAAGTGATGCCGACGACGATATCAGATCCATTGATGTGACATACAATAAAGGTTTCAATGATTAATATAGCATTGTTTTCTTGGAATTTCATCTTTTAATACCACACGTTAAGACATGCCGCACTTTATAAAGGCATTGAAGATTATGGTACATTGTAGTTTCTTTACGACAGTTGCCGTTGTTAGTATTTCTGTTAAGTGTTATCATGACAAACGGTAGGGTCGCCATGAGTCAAACATGTATTTTTCAACACAACGGAACAATCTTTTTACCAGTTTCTTCAACATATGTCCTAAGTAAATAAAATGAGATGGTCGTTACATGCATTGACATATCGACACCCCGACACCGACCAAACTGCGCCCATGCGACTTTGTTGTGGTTCGGTTTTCTTTAACCAATATATTATCCAAAATACATGCATGCATAACACAATTTCGATTTTTCCATTATACCGGTTGTTAACAGATATGTTGACAAAAACTCAACAAAAATCTCAACTATTTATTTCGAATTAACTGACAGCATTCTACAGCAAAACTACAATCTAGTGCAGCAAGAATTAAGCTTAAGAATCAATTCAAAGTATTTGAACTGTGCACATTTCAATGTCCATGATTATAATAAATATTTAAGCAAAAAAGGATTTGTACAAAAATAATTATAATTGTGATACCATTGTATCGCCTGGAAATAAGAAACAATATGAGATATACATAATTTGTGCTTATATAAAATCCAGCATAAAGCATAAATGACAATCACAACAAACGAGTTATTGAACATAGTATGGCCACGACTTAGTGAGGTGGTCTGTTAAACCGGTTTGGACCCATGGGGCCTGGCATCGGAGGTCTGTTGAACCTTCCGGGGGGTCCTGGGGGGAAGGGGCCTCTAGGCCCGGGAGGGCCGCCCATGCGAGGGTTGAATCCCCTGGGCGGTCCTCCAGGTGGACCCCCGGGACGGGGTTGCCATCCAGGGCCCCCAGGGGGACCTCGAGGCCCAGGGCCGTCTCCATCACCCCTAGGGCCAAACGGCGGTCGTGGAGGTGGACCCCGGGCCCCAGGAGGAGGTCCTCTCTGGTCAAAGTTCCCTCGGCCTCTGGGACCAAATGGTGGGGGACCATCCATGCCTGGTCCTCGAGGCCCACGAGGGGGTCCAGGCTGGCCAAATGGTGGGGGACCATTGAATCCACCGGGAGGGGGTCCACGCGGGTTCATTCCCCTGGGACCCATGGGAGGAGGACCCCTCATCCCAGGCCCTGGGCCCATCATACCTGGCATCCCCGGCCCTCCCTTGTGGGGACCGTTCATGTGGGGTGGACCACCGGGTGCACCACCCTCATTACCTGCACCTCCCTTGTCATTGGGGCCTTGATTCCCATTCTCCTGGCTGGCAAGTTTGTTTCGTAAGTTTGATAGAGCATTCTGAAAGTCCTCGTGCCCATTTTCTGGATGCCCACCCTCATCCTTATCATCAGGGGTGTCCCACTTAGATGGCCGCCTCCTTTCCCGCTTATTACCCTTATCATCATCATTTGGTGACTGAATAAAGTCATTACCAGCAACAATAGTCTGCAAATTTCTATTATCTTGAAAAGACCCAGGCCTTGAGGTAGGAGGGGTAGCAATTCTAGGTGTCATTAAAGCAGACCCCGGCCTACTTCCCGGCCTCTGACCCTGAATGAGTCTGTCAGGTGTGTTTCTATGAGGGTTTGGACTGAAAGCCAGCTGTTGTAAAACTTGTCCCTGAGGCCTTAACTGAGCCTGGAGTGCTGCCGCCTGCACTCCAGCTAGAGACTCATGCTTGATCAGCGCCTGCTGAGGATGTAACCCACCCATTATAGCTGGCTGGGCCCCATATGCAATAGCTGCCAGTTGCTCATTCTGTTGACTACCATATTCCCCTAACAAACCCTGCCCATGCTGCAACCCCGGCTGAAGATGACCCAAGAAATGATGTTGTGCACCAACAGCAATTAACCCCCTGCCGGCAAACTGCTCCTGCAGATGAGCACTAACAGCGAGCTGGGGCCGGAGCCCCTGTAGCTGTTCCATCCCCAGGGCCCCGTGCAGGGCCAGCAGGTCTTGCTTCTTCTCCTGCTCCGCCTGCTGCTGCTGCTCCATGTCGCCAGCACTGTACTCTTGCTTAATGAAGTCCAGGGCACTGCCGCCCGAGGGGTCAAACCTCGGTCGTTTCTCCGGGGGCTCCCCCCTTGACCTCGGCCCCCCAAACTGGTCAGGGGGTGGAGGAGGGGGTGGCACCCTCTGGCTCTGGGCCCCCGGAGCACCAGGGGACGCCCCTGAGTTTAGGGAAGGCTGAAATAGAGAAATACAAGTGTGAACATGGTGCAATCTCTCCATTGCATGAACCTCCAGCTGTTTTTTAAGGGCCGAAACAAAAACATGTATATTTTTTCCTGAATTTCATTAAATTATGATTATTTTATATATAAACTATGAGTGTATGTTATTAAACAAGTATAAGTAAGTAATACCTAAACAAAATTTTTGTAATCTATGTAATGTTCAATTCTCTAGTGTCACTATATAAATATTTTTTTCAGTCATATAAATATAACTTTTCACATAATTTTCACATTAAAGTTTATCATGAGAAATGTTTTGAGAACAATTTAGCACATACTGGAGATCCACAAGTGGGGTGTGTACAATATACAAGAATGATAATAATATATAAGTCACATAAACCACACTGGAAACCATGGCGACATCAGTCCAGACTTTGTCTTGTTTTACAGTTTGGCAACCCACTCTATGCAAGCTAAAAGGAGAGTAAAACTTCACTTACATGACCGAAAACCGGCTGAAAACACTACAAGTACTAGAACTGGGTGCGCTTTTTATTTAATTTGTTGTTACTTCCATTATTTTTGAAGTTGTTAATATGTTTCACATAATGAGAATAGCCCAAAGCTTCAATTCCCATTGCTTTTCATGCATCTCTTTATCCATGTAAAATAATGCCATCATATTTCTACTATCCTCTATAGAACTCTTTCAATAACTTAAGAAAAAGTCTGCTATATTTGACATTTATGCTATTTAAATTAAGAATATTTAATTTGCTGCTTACAGTGATAATGTCATTAAATGTTTACAGTTGTGAACTACATAATTATATATAGTCTAATGTTATTAAATCTTCACTATTTCCTGTTTTAAGTGTGCAATATACAGAACCCATACGAAACCATACTTTTCATTTTACAAAAGGTAAACAATGAAATATTCAAAATACTTATATCCAACAACCTATACCACAAAGAATTAGTGACACATACTGGATATGCATGCATCTCGAGGTATTTTCTCATGTGTGCACATTGATCATGATCAATTAGAGATCACTCGCCTTATGAGGAGATTAATTAATGTTAAAATAATGTTATACATGTAATCAATAATACACTTTTACATATAAACATTTTATTAGAGCATTACAAGAGCTTTATAATAAGGGAAACTTAATTCAATAATAAATATTGGGGATTAAAAAAGATACACCTTACTAAGACAGTACTGTGTTTCATCAAAAGAAATATCCAATATTTTGTTTACTTTCTCAAAACTAAAAAAATTAATTATTTTTTAATATCTGCTTCTGGTCCTTGTTGATTGAGAACTGAAATCGCTAACACTACAAATGTGATGAACAAAAGTCACAATGTGGAGAGGAAGGATATTAATGCAAGGCTGAAAACGGCACCAAGTTGGGAGGAGGCGATAGCATCATTCCGTGTTCACGTGGACGCTTCCCTAGGTCGACAGCATTGAAAGCACAATATTGATAACTTACAAAATAGCTATCATGACATAATGTTATGGTAAAATGTACAGTTAAACCTTGTCTAGAGGTTGATTTGTATTTAATAGATTATATTATATATATTATTTGGCAGAAAGTTTAGTTATTCTAAATCAAATGTGTTTGTCTTTTGATTTTATAACAAATTAGAATTATATTTAAGTATAAAACATGTAAGTCACAAGGCAAAAACATAAGAAAAATGTCAAATTATTGGACCTATGGGTGTGAAGTTTGGAAATAATACTGACATGAACAGTGATGAATAATCAGACCAAATGCAACAATAAACAAACAAACAGCTGTGGGGTATACGTTTAGGACTTAAAATGTATGAAATCACATTTGACAACCTAGTTTTTACATAATGATTTTAAAGAAAACAGTTTAGAAAATGAACATGGAGAAAGAAAGATGTATTTAAGGGAATGATGCTTAATTAAATAAATTAAACCACTGCTTTTAAATGATTTACAAAAACATAACATGCAAACAAGTAAAACACTATCAAACATACAAATATAAGCATATTAGTGCAATTTTTCCAAAGCAGCTAAAATATATTTAATACTTAAACAAGGTAAATAGTGGCATTAGTAATAAAGGTCCACAGAGGAAATGAACCTGTTTATATTGAAATGGTTAATATAATGACTCAAACATAAATAATCTAGTTTAAAAATAAACAATGTGAAGTATGTGTGTGTTGTTTAACTACAGTTATTTGTTTTTGTAGCTTTATACATTACTATTCTATTTTAAGATAAAAATTGTTGGAAACTGATAAAAAAACCAAAGTGGCATCCAAAAACCTTACTACTAAAAATGATACAACGAAACAGGAGAAAACTATAATGGTAGATATGATTGACAAGTACATGTGTAGTTAATGCTGAAAGGTAACTTGATTCACCAGAACGTTCAAACAGGACAAAACAATAATTGAAACTATGATATGCTAGCATGCATACAGTCTACAAGTAAACATAACACTGTAAAGCTTGGTAAGTGCTGATGGAGTCATTATTCCAATCAAGTACATTCAGTGCATCAGGGAATCGGGTTAAAGCTTTAAGGGGGGAGTACAATTTAGTATATTTATGATAATGTGCCTAGAACATAAATAATTCAAATAAATGAGATTAATCTAAGATGATTTTAACAGAGAACTCGAACTACAGCATGAACAGGAAAGTTCTACAAGAAAAATGGCGGATAAATGAAATAGAAAGATATGAGAAGATGTTAAAGTATTATCAATTTTTCTTCTCCAATATTCAATGGAAGATAGGATGAGAGTGTAACATAAGTGTATGAGCTTTCATGGAGCAGTGGACATGTCTGTACGAGAGAACTGTCAGCAGCTCATGCTAGGGTGGTGAAAAATACATTTGAGCTCTGCATGCACCATTTTCCATCAGCTGTTTATTGACTTAAATAAGTGTCTACAGTTAAGTGCATAGATGTTCATTTAGTTCCGTTTTTAATAAATGTACACATATACGAAGGTATGGGAAGAATAAAAATAACAGGTTTGTTTACAAACATTACAATCCATTGGTAATAAAATATTTTGTCAAAGAAAAGCAAATAGAAACAGAGAAATGAACATGATTGTTTTTCTTAAAAAGCTGTATTCTTACATTCTTAAAAATAAATATTTAATTGCATACAATATGTGCTGTGCTTTATTCCAAGATGTTATTATTTATTCATTTGTGTCACAAACAGTAATAATGAAAGTGAATATTAAATTTCAATACCATTTAAGCTTAAGATGATATGAAAATCTAACAGTAAAGACGTCAATAAGAGAAAATAAATAACTGGCTCCCTTGGAAACTGGAAATCTGTTCTAAGTGGTCTTCGTTTTCCTTGCAAAGCAGGGTACAATATTTACACCATTATAACATAACAAGGGTTATGCTAGTAGGTTACACAAGAGATGCTAGATCTATAATAAATTCCCTGTAAACTTCTGGCTGGGTAATTTCCAGGAAAATACGATGTCATGCTTTAAATCTGTCCACCATTTTATGACAAAAATATATTGAAAGCATTGAATATAACTCTCTATGTCTCTAAAGCTTTGTTTACTCGTTTTATTGTTAAACTGTTTTAAAGTACTGTTTGAAGATTACGTCTGAATGTCATTTGAATTATTTATTATATATTTGATTACTAATATCTGACATTTTGAAGACATATGAAGTTTAATGGTAAAATCATGTAAGTTCACTGCATTTTAACACAGAACCCTATATGTTGAAATTGAAACATGGTAACACTTCTGGATAAACAAATGTTCTACAATAATGTTTTAATCTAGTTCAGAAATACACATTAAATGATGTGTTGTAAAAAATCACAGTTCTTAAAGTCTGGTTTAAGTTTACATGTAATGAAGATATTGGTAATTAAAAATCAAACATTGAACACACTGATGAGAAAGGTTGTCTAAATGAACAGTTAAACATTGATACAACAGTCAAACAAGAACAGTAAAGCTGTATACTACAGAAACAATCTCTTCATTCTGTAAGTCCTTGTGTTTGCCTTTACTTATGCTTAAATCAGTCATGCACCCTTAAATGTTGTAAAACTATTGTGCAAAAGATGGAAGAAGTTCAAACAGGTATAATTGAAATGAATCAGAACACATGTATTTCAGTATTTTTCTTCAAATTTAACTAAACTCTAGATTCACACCACATATTCAAATATAGTTCAATGTCCAATAGCATAAGCTAATACTTAAAAGGATGTTAAAATATTTCAGTTGATTTCAATTTAATTTATAATTAAACTGAATTGACTGTCATTTAATTAACTTTCAAAATCAACTTAACTAAATAATTAGTTATATACATACTAAAGTGCTTGCCATATACATTGTTGTTTTACTGTGGTCATACCACTCAGGTCATCTTTAATTATTTGCCCATACAATATTTGTACTTATAAATGGTCACACACTTGTCACCTGAGGATAACGCATTATTTATACTTTATGTAGAACACATCTTTATGTAGAACACATTTTAGACCTTGAAACTTGGAGAAATACTTTTTTTTAGATTTTTACCAGAAATGAAAAAAAATGAGTTTTTATTTTAAAAGACAAGAATAGAACATTTATTAAACAAGCTTTATTCACAATATTTGTATTTGAGGACATCTGTATATGCCTCCAAGTTTCAAACACTGTTAATAGGCTCACACCACCGACAGTTGCTCATATTTTAACCCTTAATGTTTCCTGCAAATCCCAATTCACTAGCATTCCATCTTAGGCCTACCATTATTGGTTACACGGCAAAAGAAATGTGATTTCAACAACTTATCAAATAGGTATGTGAAAACATCGACACAATGTATGCCATCATTACCACAGCAATATAAAAAGAAAAGCACAAACAAGAGATTGGAAAGTGTTAGTATTTGTTGATAAAGGCTGAAATAGCTATATAGCATTGTACTCCTTGTTTAAACGATTGTTCGATCCAAAAGCTAACATTACTGAAATAAGAGTAAAACTTTTACAAAAGAATCTAGAACTTAAACATAATAACTGAATCTTGTATTTAATTAATAAATATTTGGTTCAAAAGAATTGATGTACTTTAAAGAAATGTGTAAAAGATGTCATCGTCACAAGCAAATTTACACATCAATGTACAACTATCTATAAAGAAAAAACATGCAGCCATCTACAACGGCAGATAGAGCTTAAAACATAGAACAACTTGGAATCGTATAATCCTAGAGTTACTGCGTGTACTGAACCTTACATAATTATAAAACCTGACAGGTATATCTTTAAATCTTTATTATTACTTTTACTCTTAACAATTTAATAAATAAAGATATTAAATACCTAATAGTGTTTGTGCTGAAGTCATGAGGATCTTACAAACTTCATGATAAATTACTTAACACGAGAATTCAAATACAAAATTCTAAAGGATTTAGCATTACATTTCTCTTATAATATTAAAAATGTCAGCAAGAAGAAATAAAGGCATATGCTTTACTATTAAAGAATACCACTAGTTAATATTGAAACTCAAATTATGCAAGATATTTACTTCTAAAAAAGAATAACTGTTTTAAGTTCACTTAATGTTTCTTTAAATTCTACAACACCCGCTACATCCATACATTTATATTTGTGAAATGCTAGTGAATGATTCCTTATTATGGAAGTATAAAATCTCGACACTGTAAACTAATGAAACTCAACTCAAATCCAATTTCAAAAAGAATTTTGAAAGGCATGTGACTGCAATAATTTATTTCAGGTATAATTTGATTAATTCCACAATTCATTAAACACTCAAGCATCGTATGTTCGAATAGCCAATTATTTTCTGGTTGCACTTGCAGTTACACCACACTTGATTCCCCCAGACATTGTATGAGCAACTATGGTTGTGTGTAGCCTGTGGATGGCTCAGCCTGGAGGACTTACCTGTTTCATGTCCGATGGTGGTTTGAAGCGATTGTCTGGTTGGTTGCCACGGAAATTCTTCACAGCCTGCGGCCTCTTACTCTGTCCTTCCAAATTGTACCTAAACACACCATATCAAGATTTCCAGTACTTCAAACTAAAACCAATACATACATGTAATAGCAATCTATACATTTTCAAAGTTACCAGACTGCAAGCAATCTATATAATTTAAAAGTTTATTAATCATAATTATGTATGATTAATTTTTAACATAATTTGTTTTGTCAAACCTAACTATTTTTCATGAAACTCAAAGTTTTTAAGTAACAGTAAAATCCAGGAGACATACTGATCCACAAGAGCTTGGGCCTTGCTTCTCTCCTGCTCGATAAACTCGATGTAGTCGAAGTTTTCATCGTTCTCTGGCGGGAGTTTGAAGTTGGCCTTCATGTCCAACACGGCTTCCTCTGGTACGTACTTCCCTGCAGGTCAATACCATCAATATGTACACCGATATGTATGTGATGATAACTGAATTATAAGCCTTATCTGTCTTAATTTCTACACCTAAAATGCTACACCTAAAAATGTCAATAATTCAAATGTCTCATTTAGGATTAATTAAAAGATATTTTCTTAACCAATCAGTACATAAATGAATACCATCCTCGTAGGTGCGTTTGTCAGATCTGCGCTTCAGTTCATTGTCATCGGGAACCAAGATGGCCGCCCTGCGTATGAAACCCTTGAAGTTGCGCATCTTGCGACGCCGGGCGGACGGATACACGTTGGTCTGATCCAGGATGAAATTCCTCTTCTTTTTGCTCGCTGTTGCAGAACACAAGTATTATATACATTGTTCCAACATATTATCCAAATTCATTCAATTTATATAAAAACATGAATACATACTACCCCGCCCCACCTTTTTTATAATTTCATTCATCAATAAAATTACCTCATTAATACCTAAACCCAATTACAAATTTAAAAAGCAAGTTATTCAACTACTAAATGAAGATTAAGTACAAAGTACAAAACATTACAGGACAAAGTATAAAAGTGAAGGACGATCAACACACAACTGACCAATCTCAAATAGTTTGTTGAGGCACTTGGAGGCCTTGTCAATGAGGACATCCCAGCGCCCGTGGTAGTTGTTCTTCCTCGGTAGGCCCATCACCTTCATCTTGTCAATGAGTGTGTCTGTGCCGATGATGTTGTAGCGCATTTCAGGGTTTGTTTTCATTTTGTTGATACCCCAGGTGGTCTTGCCGGAGCCTGGTAGGCCAATTATCATGATCATCTGAAATGCAAGGGCAAATATAGATAAACTTTCTCATCAAGACAAGAAACATTGCCATCTGAAAGATTACATTATTGCTTTCTGGTTAAGGGATTTGCTTTGCTCACATGTTTGGTTTTGTTTTCCAAAACGTAAAGTTCTACACTGGTCAGCTTATGTAATCATACTTTTTCTCGTCGTAAAAAACAACAACGTCTTCTTCACAAAGCTTCTGTCGACATTTGACTGATTGTCATTTTACTACTATACAATTGCAGTCTTTAAAGCAGGCTAACTTTAAGATGGTTGTATGCACTTTTTCTACAAAAGGATTCATATATAATAGTATGAAAATCATCATTAGTCATGTGGCTACCTCACAGGAGGCCTTGGATGAGGGTGGTTTGAGGCCGCGGACCCTCTCCTGCTGTGGGAACTGCATGATGTAGAGGAACCCAGGGGCTGGGGGGAACCAGGGCGCCTGCTGACCAAAGTTCACCTCAAACCTGCAGCCATGGAAACACACATATAGTGCAATATGACTAGCAAACAACAAAAAATTACTAAACACTCAGGGTTTTGTAGTACATATTATTTAGACATTATATTCTACTTCATAACATCTTGATTAGAAGGTAACAGTTAATTGTCAGGTTTTAAATAAAACTTGAAGCAATGCTATAGCACTCATATTTTTTCAGTTTGAACAAAGCGTAAGTTAATGCCCAACACAGTACACATGTTACCTGATGTTCTTGGTGAGAATGTGTGGAAACAGGGCCTGGTCCTTCTTGCCCGGCACGTAATTCCTGAGTGGATGAGCCACCCCCAACCAGCGCCCATTCTTCGCATACGACATGTTGGGTGGTCGTGAATCGAGGTCCAGAAGACAGCCAATCACGTCACCGACGGTAAACTTCTCGCCATAGTTGACAAACTTGTTGTTAGTGGAGAACTTGGCTGTGCCTCCATAACCAAATGAGTTGGGTTCCTCACCTGATTAAACAAGAAACAAAAATTGAAATTTGTCATAATTATGCTTGTCTTATAGTTTCATTTAAAAATATTGAGTGAGATTTCATTTCATATCAATTATATTGCATTTATAACTAAATCCACAGCAATATATCTGCACGGGTACTTTCAGCTGAAAAGATGTTTTTCCAGAACTTCACCAAAACACACACACTTGAATACAAAAGAGAACATGTTTCTTGTCATTCTATTATAATCTGATTGTTCACCAATCTAGGCTGCCTACCGAGCTGGAAGGAGGTTGCATCGAAAGACCAGCCAACACGGAGAATGTGCGGGTCAGCCTCTTGGTGATCATCGCCAAAATCCACCTCCAGGTTTTCCGTCAACTTGCACTCATAGTACGCCTGCAATGTCATCACAAACATGGTCTTATTCTAGAAATAATCTTTGTAATTAATAACAACAAAGATCTTTCAATAAAAGAATTGATGATTTTTTTGTAATAAATAATAATAAAGATTTAAATAAATTTAATAATAATTACTTCATGATTTTCCCCCATTACTATTTCCTAATAACCAAAGTCAAACAGCATTCAGTAATCAGATGAAAAGTATAACTATTATTAAGGCAAGGCAAACATTGTTAGATGAAAACCCCTCATGATCTTCTCAGCCCTACCTTTCCCCTGAAGATGCCGTGTGTGCACCGGACACCGGACCAGCAGAAGCAGAAGCCTGGAGGCTGCACCAGCGGCTGGGCATCATACCTGGGATAGAGTAACACACTGATAGAGAAAATCGATTTAATGCACGCTTTTAGGTTTTACATTCATTGAATCATTGTCACATTTCAGGGTTGTAGGTCATGTATTAGATTTTTTTACAAAAATTCCCTCCACTTTTATTATATTCTAACAGTTGACAAAATGTTAGTTAGTTATCTCCTAACTGTAATAATGAGAATGTCTATGCTATTAAATGATCGTTTAAATTGTACCCGTTCTCATCAATGACAAGGTTGAGGTCTGAGTTGTAGTCGTCCAGCATCACAACACTGTCTTCCCCGCTCAAGTCAGCCTCCCCAGGTTGCTGCTGCTGCTGCTGTTGTTGCTGCTGTTGTTGCTGCTGGACTACAACAGCACCGGATGGGTCCATTGCAAACCCTCCATACCTGCAGTGGTCAACATGTTCTCAATAATGACAACAATCACAATAATTGTCTTAAGGCTGTTTTTTGTTTGAAGATATCACATTTGTTCAATAGATTTATCAGAAAGATAGTTCTATTGAATGATCCTGTCACTTAAACGCTTTACTCACCCAGGAATGAGCCCCTGTAGAGCCAGTTCTTGCTGCATTTTCTTCTTATTGTCTGGAGTAGTAGCCTGAGGGGGTGGGGTAGGTTGTGATGGTAGCCCCTGGGGAACCGCCATCTGAAGACCTGCTAATCCTGCTGCTTGAAACTGGGAGCCATAATGGGATGGAATTCCTGCAGCGGCCATATGCTGGGCTTGGAGACCAGCTAACTGAGCGTTGGCTAGACTGGCCACCTGTTGACTGTACGCGCTGGGCATCATACCTGAGGCTAGCTGCATGGCGTGGGCTTGGGCACCACTGAGGGATGCTACCTGTGCTCCTGCATGAGAAGTGGGCCACTCTTTTTTAGGAGATAAAAGAAAGAGAAGTGTAATAACAACATATCACATCTACAAAAATGATATTTACATATTTGCAGTAAACTACACAAATTTAAAAAGCTGTTCAAGTAATGACTGTATTGAAACAAAAGCTATTTGAACTTATATATGGCATTATAACAATACCACAACAAATAAGCATTATTTTTTTTACAAGAGAAGAAATAGAATTTCATATAAAAGTCATATATCAATCTTTAATCCAGTTTAAAGATGTGGAAGTGCAATAGTTACCCTGCAGTCCTGGTATCTGGCCCGCCTGTAGTGCCATCTGACCCGCCGTGATGGGACTGGCAGCTGACACCATGCCTGCCATGGCACTGTGGGACATCGACATGCCGGGGATGTGCATGCCTTGTATTCCATACTGGGCAAGAACACTAGCGGGTAAACCTGAAAACATTTATAAATACTATCAGTAATTTTCATTTTTGTTGTTGTTGTATTTATAAAAGGCCAACGTAATCTACCAACATTAAATCATGAACATGCTAAATTACATTAAAATAACTTTAACATAAAGTTTAGCTTAAAGGGACTTTTTTTAAAGAGACTAGATCACAGAACTATGAGTTGGAAAGTACTTATCTAAAAATATAATTTAGACATGAGTCTCAGTAAAGAAATGTGATGTTGAATGTCTGACTCTTAAAAATTTAATGACAACATATTTAAAGATAAAAAATGCATGAAAACTGAGGTAAACCATTTTTCTGTCCCATAAACAATTAAATGATTTCCCCTTATACTGAATAGTGTATTGGAAAACGTCCTGGTTTGTGAACAATTTTCTTCAAAACTAACACATGGTACTCCAAGTTAATACTTTATCACACAGTTATTTAGATTTCTTGGGATACCATTTTTACACCCAAACTGTGCTCTGTGGGCTTTAATCCATATTTGGTTCTTGTGATATTTTTATTTATCAGTAATACCTGCGTATTGTGCACCAGCTGCCACAAGATGTGGGCTGGTCATAGATGATGCCACTGACATCATGCTGTGTGTAAGGGCAGGAGGGGTTGTAGCAACAGCCACGGATGCTGCTGTTGAAAGTGGTGGAGACTGCATGGCCCCTAGCGCTGCAGCCTGGCTTGCAACCCCTGCCCCTGCTAAATGACTGGCTGGTATCATCTGTGGTTGTCCAGCAGCAAAAGGGTATCCTTGGAGGCCCTGAAGAGTATAAGTGTTTATGTTTTAAGATAATGTAGATAGTTGACCGAGTAGAGTGTCAAGTGTTAAAAAAAATTCAAATAAAAATATGAAGAACAATTCTAGAATATACATTGAATCATAAGAAAGATAAGAGAAGTCTTGCTAGTTAGGCTAAATTATACCTGTAATCCCTGCAATCCTTGCATTCCCTGCATCCCAGGGATCCCTTGCATTCCCTGCATCCCAGGGATCCCTTGCATTCCCTGCATTCCATGGATTCCCTGCATTCCTGGGTGACCAACAAGGGCCTGACCAGGCTGTGGGATGCCTGCACCACCACCAGGGAGACGCGCAACCATCATTACCTGCTGCCCACCGATCGTCTGGGGCATCATCATGGGCATAAGGCCCGGAATGTGTGCAGGATTCATGGTGAAATACTAGAACAGAAACAGTTTTGTCCATTTTTTTAACATTTAATTATTTTCAACTCTGAAACATTGCCCACTGCCTTGGCTGTCACCAGCTAAAATAAAGCATAATATTGTATCAGGGTTCCCGCTGGCGATCGCCATTGTCGCCAATGGCGATAAATTTGAAAAAATGGCGCTAACTTTTCAAATTTGGCGATTTTCCAATCACCCTACTGAAATTTGAATATTTACATATCAATGACA
>Ga0224511_10000529_pt1 | contig 18720 bp, 8 predicted proteins | sample SF_May12_sed_USG_2_FD_169988 | JGI IMG/M metagenome (GOLD analysis project Ga0224511, IMG submission 169988) | Sediment microbial communities from San Francisco Bay, California, United States - SF_May12_sed_USGS_8_1 | ecosystem: Environmental > Aquatic > Marine > Sediment | place: USA...
ATAGTTAACTCTAAATACCGACACAATATGTAGTTTCAATAGAATGACAGCATAATAAATACATTCAATTCCTCAATACTGCATCATGCTACATATAGCAACAATGAAACTGTGCATGATGTAAGCCTTATGTCACAATACTTGGAAAATGGTCGTTTAAACATAATGGTGAAAAAGACACTTGTGTCAGGGACATGAATTATTGTTTTGGCATAAAATTCCAGTTTTTGGGCCCATCAAAAAGTGCAACCAGGATTATCATAAACCATTTAAAACCGATGAAGATAATTAAACTTTTAATTTTTTTGTTGAACCTATGTGTCCATACATAAAAATATATGCATAATCCACTTGTTTTGAAGAATGTTGTGTTTAGTGTTGATGTTACACTTTTATGCCGAGCATTGTGAACACGGTTAATAGCATTTGTGTAAACAGCGAGTGATGCTTTATTATGACCCAACGACAGCCCGCCCTCCTTCCCTGGTCTTCATTATTTACGCGTCACTTGACTGAATACTTATTATAATGTGAAAGCCATATTGCTCCATTAAAATATTACTAACAAATTATCGGACTAACTACTGGTGGTAGCTTTTCGCATAAACAAGATTGAAGTGAATACAAAAGATATCCCGACAAAGCAGTTCGTTCAAGACAACATTTTGGGCGGGCTGTCGATAGGTCAATTGTATGGGGTGCCATTGCCAGTGGTGGATTGGGGGACGTGGCCTTTTCAACGTGGGGATTGTATAGGCAATTTTTCAAACGACTTCTCTTCCTTAATTGTTTGTCATAATTAAATAAAACTTCATGGGAATTGTTATTGGTTGACCCTCTGGCAAAACATTTTAAAGGGGTTTACAGTCAGTTTCCATGTAGGTCATGGTTTTTTAACGTTTCCCAAATGCAATTTGCATCAATATTGTCTGAAACGACAAGGCCTAGAGCTTTTATATTTGATATATAATGTCATCTAGATGTCCTCTAATACAAGTTTCATGTCCCTGAGGTCTAAAATGGTAAATGTGATGAAACAACACAGAAATTATCGTTAAACCTAGCTGGATCATATAATCAAAAGAACTCAGGTGAGCGACCCAGGACATCTTGTTGTTTTATTATGATGTATGTCAACTTTCATCAGAGATTTCCCGTGGTGGTGCAAAGAATTCAAGGGGAAAATAATATCTATTTGGTCTACTTTTGCATGATATATTCATTGAATCTTAAAAATGTTATAGAAAATATTTCAGAAAACTGAAATAACGTGTTTGCTTTTAATCAGGGCGATGTTTATGGTTCATTCGGTAAAAGGAAAAGAGACATAATCTAAACGAAAGCCTACACCGTTCAATGTCTCACGGCCAAAATGAAGGTCAGTGTCAGGTTTATCATTTAACTGATACACCCGTTCACTTAATCAAATCTTGAGTTTGATAGTACTTTGATCAAGGCCCTTTGAACACTCTTCACGGATAACTTTAAATATGCCTTTGAATTCTTAAAGGTATAAAAACACAGTTTGGCAATCACAATTTTTTTTCTACAAATTGGACTTTTATTTCGTTAGTTTTAAATAAGAAAGCAAATAAATGTTAACACATACGTGTTTGTTGTTGTTTATTTTTAGTTCGATTGAAGCTTTTGTTATAAGTATGTTTTATGTATTGATGTCCTTGCGTATAGTAATGTTATAGTTTTTTTAATCTGCCTAAAACTGGGGAGTGATCTCATGAAAATAACCCTAGTGAGATCAGTAGGATCGTTTCGAAACAAAATCAAGTTGTTTACATTGATTATAGGTATAGGATTGCAAATTTTCAGTTCTGAAATTGGCCTGAAAAGCAAAACTGATAATTACATATATATAATAGTGACTTTATCGCAACTACTCAGGTATTTCCATAACCTGTGCATGCGTCTCGTATTTAAGTGTAGGGTAATATATTTTGGGTATAAATGTGTCCCGGCTATACACACACGGCGCGCTCGTTACATAGTTTAATACTTTTGGTCATGCTATACACTTTTCTCTTAATATCACTCACAAAACATGCTACAGTTATTCTCCATCCATGTTTCTAGAACATTACATAACATCGCCCCCATTGAACCACGTTTAGCTAAAGACTCTTTCATCTTTTCTGTTTCTCTAACCTTTACTATCCTTTATCCTGTAACATATTTACTACCTTCAAAATTATACGTGTCTTCTAAATTACATTTTACCTACCTTATTTTTGGAACTCGATTTGTTTTGGTGTTCACCCCTATCTTTGCAGCCTTACACACTATTTAGAAGAGAGCCTATGTACAAGCTCCTGAGCTTTCTTTTCAATGATGATACCTTTATTTCAACATGCATTTGATTGGCAGAACGTTTACTCTCTTATATTTTCATTTAAATCACTTGCAATACTTATTTTCCAAATATAGATCTCACAAATATTAGTATCTTTTTGTACTTACTTCTTAATGTCAATAAAGTTGTGTATGTTACCATTAAATTGTATATGTGTATTATATGAAATAAATATTGCTTAAACTAAACATGTTACAATATATTAGTAGTATATTGAGTACGGTTATTTTGCTTTTTTAAATTTAACAACTAAATGTCTTTTTATAATTTTTTTAGTTTTCATTTCACTTGATGATGTCGGTTTATTCACTTTCGGTTTTAATCTCCTCGAGTTGTTGGTCATTTACATACAATGTGACTGTCCACTTTTTATATCAGAGATAGATTAATTGTTTATTCCATTCCCATTTTTGTACAAATCAAATAACAATAACGTATGGAAAAATGCATAAAACTTAATGTACAAAGCCTCTCTTCAAAGAGTTATAAGAGACTATAAATACAAGACAAATCTAATTTACAACATACATAGTATATATAACAAATTAAAAAGCTTGCGGCGAAAGATTAATCAATTATTAAAAAAGAATTAAGATGTTCAGTTAAACCACAAAGAGGAACGCTCACTACGGTGCAATCCTACAAAATGGGTGTAAAAGATCAAAGTATCCCTTCGGTCTGACCCAAAGAGAACAGATTAACATTCACCACGAACTTTGGATATAATACATGTATCTATGATATAACCTGAACACAGAGATGCTTTCATGGAATAAACCCGATCTTGTTAAGAGCGTTAATGTATATAGAAATAACTCTTATTGTACATGTTTTAGTTCGTTGTATCAATAAAAATGGTGTTTAAAGCCAAAAGATCCTGCATATAAAAGCATAGTGAAGGTACTGTTTAGTTGTGCTTACATGTAAGTCGAAAAATATTTCGTTTGTTCGTTCGTCATGTTCCGTTCTAAATTCCTAATTATTTTTGATATTGGAACTCAGTGGTTAATATTGGTGAGATTATGTAAAAATCTATCAGGCTACTTTCGAAATTTTAAACGTGCAATTTCAAAATATGCAAATTATAATAATTTTGAACAATTGTCTTTTAATTTAAAGAACACTGTTAAAATTATGTTCACAGTTACACTTGATAGACTGATAAAGGTTTTATTAATAATAAATTCTCATTATTGTAATAATATTACAGATAACGCATAGCTTTCAAACGGTTTCAATTATCTTGGTATGTCAACGATGTTGTGATACCTTTGAAAGGCACTGTAAAGGGTTCAAGTATGTCAGTTTGTAATGATAGTACAATCACAACTGATATGCGTCTTGCAAGTTTGCAAATCCCCACAGGCCAAAACAATACATTTACATTATGATGTGTTTCGGCCTGAACACGAGCGTGTATATTGAAAAGTATACTTAAACTATCGTGTATATAATTTATGTGCTAATTAAAAATATAGAAGCCATTGGTAAGGCCTTCTTGACGGTATTATATAAATTATAAAGATGTTCAACACCAAAAAAGTTGTAAACAATGTGAACTGGTTTTAAGTCACGCATTAATTCTGAATTATAAAATAGCATTATGTTTGTTGCCTTCCTTTTGACGAGAAAGCATTGTGAAAGAAAAATGCGCGAACACTACATTTAAAAATTGTTTGGCCTATATATCTCATAAAGGATACCAATTGCTATAAATGCCTAAATTGTTTGTGCGCGTATCATGTCACATTATTGCGTTTTTAAGAATAACATAAAACTTGAAAAAATAAAGAAATAATTAGTTAATTTAGATATCAACTCTGAAGATGACACTTCTTCGCAATGTCTGAATCAAAGATTTGTTTACTTGCTGGTAAGACTATAAAATTGTATTTTAATTAAAGTTTAATTTGCGTTTATATAAAACAATACTTTTAAAATGTATATACGCTTCTCATAGTATATAAATAATGATCTCGTTGATGGTGACAGTGTATTTTGTAAACCCGAGGAAACACTGTTGACAGATGAATTAATTATTATACTATACCGAGTTAAACCATTAAGCAAAAACATTTGTTCTGTTTGTATTTTATAAGCTTTAAGCAACTTTCTCCATTCTAAGAAATGTTTTGTCTTTTACATTTGTCACATAATTATGATGCTGTTATATCTTGATAGTAGTTTGTACTCGTATTTATGTATTGTGCAACATGTATTATACTTGCATTGCCTATTTATTTAATACATATTGGATATATAATTGCGAGTTAGTCTATGTTCACCAATAAAACATTCGTATACAATTACAGGTCTTGTGCTGCACCTGCAGGTCCTCATTTGCACAGGTACGTTTACATATTTATATACATTTGCCGTGTTTTAGTTTTCCCTCAGATCCGTTTGGTGTATTTATTTATGTTTTTATTCATAAAAATAATTATCCTTTGCTTATTTATACACAATTGTTCGAGTGAGGATTTGTTTATGAAACACACCTGTATTTGTATGACGATACATTTACACGGAGCAAAAATATATTAAAACTTTTTCAGGCTTTTTGCTGTCCAACTCAACAGTTGGTATGTTTCATAATGTTCTCTGTCATCATGTTTTCCCTATAATTTCTTATAGTCGTAAAATCTCTCAAGAGTGTTGTACAGTATATAGCTTTTCAACATCAAATACGTATAAAACTCATAATTCACTTAACGCTATGTTAAAATATGAGATAATTATAAAAATGAAGCTTAACTTTATAAAATGACAAAGATTTCAGTACAAGCTTGAAACAATGTATTGTTTTAAACTTTGTTTAAGACCAATGCGTTGATGTTAGTAATGAATGCGCTTTCTTGAACGACACATTTGGGATATGCCATGACCAACACACTGCCGAGCAACGATGCAAACTGTTTTGTGGACTCTGCAAGGAAGGTAAACGTTTTACAATAATGTACTTAATACTTATTAGCTGTGAAATATGCTGTGATATGGACATAAATCTTTATTGACCGAGGCAATAGTTGGTGTCACTTTTACATTCTAAAAATAGATCGGTCCTCAGCTGATGCAGATCAATATTTATATATTATTGACTCCAAAGTTTTGGAGGTGTGACCAATCGAGTGACAATTATTTATGTAGGTCATGTACATTAGTCCAGATAAGGCGCGTAAGGGGGTGATTTACCCCCCTAAAACGGGCATTTACGCGCTAGTTGGGATTTCTGAGCGTACATTTACGCGTTAAATTTTTAAATAAAGGGTAAGATACGCTTAAATTAAAATTTCAACGCGTACATTTCATAGTTTAGTTTCGTTTGCTCATAAAATTTGGTGTACGTTGGCCACCTTATTTAACAGCGCCTGCGTAACGTATAAAAATCGTGACTGTATAGTTCCCGTTTTGTGTCGTATTGCTTATTTGTTTTTCAATTGCACGTGTAAAGCTGTCTTTAAAAAAATAGCTTTTCATGTGTATGGACCATTACTCATCAATCGGATATGTTAACTTGATTACTAACACTTCTTACGACAAAATATGTTCTTTTAAATTATGAATACTATTCAGATAAATATGATAAGCGATATTCAAACAACCGCGCCTAATACATGAATGTTTTAACGAATTTAACCTGTAAAATGAACGAACGTTTAATAAAAATGTACACTACGGATTTTTAATATGGAAAGAATCGTTTTGCAAATCAATATCATTAATAGATATAAATCGCTTAGATAATTCATTTGGCTCGCAATCGAGTAGCAATATATTTTTACGAAACAATTTTACTTGTTTTAGTGAAGTTCAGTAACTGGATGTTGAAAGGGAAATTTATAAAAGCAGAAACTTAACTTTGAGCTTCAGACAATGCTTGAACATTACTGTGCTTCCTGAGGGCTTTCTCTTTTATCAGTTTATTAAATACTACTTTAAATTCGTTAAAACATTCATGTATTAGGCGCGGTTGTTTGAATATCGCTTATCATATTTATCTATAATATTATATTTATCGTTCATACCTACAATAAAGAGTGACATAATAGTATGATTTTAAATTTAAGGATCTAATATTTATATGGAATTTTCTTTAGCAACTACATGCTGACTGCATTAGTAATTTTGGCTTAAATCGTTTTTTTCTGGTAGAATATTGCGAATTTAACATATTAATAATTAAAAGCCCTCAGTTGTAATCAATTAACCTTAACTTCAACTTCAACGAATCAGTAAACGGTGCATGGTCGGGCTGGAGTGGTTGGAGCGGATGTGACGTCACATGCGGACACGGTGTAATGTCACGTGACCGACAATGCGACAACCCGGCGCCTGCATACGGCGGTCATGACTGTCGAGGCATAGGACACGATACTCAAGTGTGTGATCTAAGGGAATGTCCAGGTACACGTAGAACAGTTGTTGTGTGGATACAGTAAAAGTCTTTAATTATGTACACATGGTCGTATTTTATTTCAGTCCATAAAGATAATAGAAGTAAAGTATTGTGTAATGCTTAATGCCATGATGAGCCTAATGTCGATGCCATTGTTCTCGGTATTATATGTGACAATTGCAGCATTCTGTATTAAGTATGATCAATGACGCTGGTGGAATTTCGGGACATTGATTGTACAAATATACAACAACAGTATTTGTACAGTTCACGGTGGATGGGGCGGATGGTCAGACTGGGGGTTCTGTAGCTCTACGTGCGGTGTCGGGCTCCGGAGACGAGATAGGAGTTGCGACAGTCCATGGCCATCGAGAGATGGCAATTACTGTAACGGCGACAACATCAATTATGACATTTGCGTTGGAACCGAATGTCAAGGTAAACTATCAGACTTAATTGTTTGTTGTTAGCTTTACCGACGCCGATTTTTAGAAGGATCAATGATTAAATGAGTCGAAACATGTGTAGGTTTAAAGTAATATTCACCAGACAGAGTATGAATTTCAGTTCTAGTAATCTATGTATTACTCCACTTTGTCTATATTTTCCTTCTTCATTTCTGATAGGTCAGGGCGGGTGGGGAAGTTGGACTTCCTGGAGCACGTGTAGCTCCACGTGCGGCGTGGGTCTCCGTAGACGGGACCGGACCTGCAGCAGCCCGTTGTCCTCCTGTCCCGGTGATCACAACAACTATGAAATGTGCCTAGGATCTGATTGTAAAAGTAATTTTTGTTGTTATATCTGTTCAAACTCTATAAAATAACTTTATTGATACCCTTTGTACTCTTATAACATTTGACTGTATCCTCATCGTCAGTTGTAAGGAGCTACTGAACCAGTGCCTTTCTGGCGTTCAAAAACTTGCCAATTGGAGTCTTTGTATGGGCTCTACCGATTAAGATTCTTTAGAGTTGTTCTCTGCATTTGAGATATAAACTCGACAAGCTGAAATCTGTTGTTGATATACACAACATTGTATATACGTGAAACACTGGTATCATAGCACCTAAATTAACCAAAACAATGAATACGACCTGTCGACCTACCATTTTAATTATACACTGGTCCGTCCGTCCGTCTCCATTATCGTGTCCGCTCTAAAAATCCTATACCAATTAGAGGGGAATCTTCAAACTTGGCTGAAATGTTCACCGCAACAAGGGGATGTACAGAACGCATGTTGCCCATGTGTCAGCTCAAAGTCAAGGTCATAATTGAAGGTCAAATATCAAACAATTAAATATTAGTTATAATGTCGTTTCCGCTATGTAAGTCCTACACTGACTGAAAGATTTTCTTTAATCTTGCCTCAAATGTTTACCTCAACAAGAGGATGTGCAGAACCCATGTTACCCTTTTACCGGCCTAAGATCAAGGTCGCACGTGAAGGCAAAAAAATGACTTAAAATATTCTTAAATTATAACATGTATATGAATATTTATGAAACTAGAGAAAGTATTTGCTTGAAACTTAAAAAATATACATATATGTATATAGAGTGGCACAATTAGAATATGCAGGTCAAGTTTCATAACTTTGTTTTGCATTTTGACAAAGCTTTGCCCCTTTTTAAGTCTTCAAATTTACATACAATCAAATAAAAGACAATATGTCGTGTCCGCTCTATACATCCTATACTACTGGAAGAATTTTCTTCAAACTTTACTCAAATGTTTAACTCAACCAGGTTATGTGCAGAACCCATGTTACCTGTGTGCCGGCTTAAGGTCAAGGTCACACTCGAAGGTCAAAATTGAATTAGATAATGTTCTTAAATTTTAACATGTATTTGAATATTTCTGATACTAGCGCAGGTATTTACTAAAAACGTAAAAGATATTTGACGTATCACAAGTAAGATATGCAGGTCAGGTTTCATAACTACATTTATGTGCATTTTGACAAAGTTATGCCTCTTTTTAAGTCTTTTAATTTACTTACAATCAATACTAGACAATATGGCAGGTCCGCTCTATAAATTCTATACTAATGGAAGGATTTTCTTCAAACTTGACTCAAGTGTTCACCACAACTGGGCAATGTGCAGAACCCATCTTACCCTTGTACCAGCTTTGTTAAGGACATTGGTGGGGGTATGAATCGCATTCAGCGATAGTCCTAGTTTTACCTAGAAAATGTAATAATAAAGGCACATAAACATGTGTATAAGTGTTTACTTATCGTCTCACTCGTTCGTAAAAATCCACCGTCGGGCCAAACGAGATCGTTCGTTTATGATAAGGTAGCCCATATTGCAAGAGGCCGGGGCGTCCACCACACATCACGACACGCTTTTATATATATGAAAGTTTATTCGAAACCCTTGAGTCAATCTCGGTTCCCTATATCGCTGGTCCTGTATTGTACCACCAAGTTTTCCAAAAAAATAAAACAGAAACAAGTATATATTGTTGTTTCTTATTATTACAGTTGGTTGGTCGGATTGGTCAGCGTGGAGCACGTGCAGTGTAGCGTCTGACACCGAAATCCAGCATCGAAAGCGCACGTGCCTCAACCATGTGGTGGATCTCCACATGCCCGTCAGCAACTGTTCCGGGGATGCCTTAGAGCTTAAGTTATGTTCCGGAGCCAAGTTCACACGTATGCAGAATAGTATTATTTTAATGTGAGAAGTGTGACTAAATAATGAAATGATGGACTAATTGATGTACATTAATATTAAATATAATAATAATAATAATAATAATAATAATAATAATAATAATAATAATAATAATAATAATAATTAAAATACATAAAACATAACGTTGTAAATCAAAGATTTCTAAATGTCCGGTTGGAAAGAAAATAATATTATTATACACATGTACATTGTATATAATTAAGTGCCTTTGCTTATATTGGTTTCGGGAAACAATTCTATCAGTATTTGTTTATTTGATAGGAGATGTTTTTTTGTTTATTTCAGCAACAGTAGTATTTCAAGCCATAGGACTACAAAAAACCACATACTTGATGGGCGAGACAGTAATCTTCCCAACAGTCACCTACAACGAAGGTTCTGGCTACAATAATTCCACGGGCAAGTTTACGGCGCCTGTGTCAGGACTATACGCATTCGCAAAACAGACATGTGAAGCTCCTGATACTTATTCGTATACTGCCTTTGTACACAATGGCCAAAGTGTTCTTAGCAGTATGAATACGGGGCCACCCAATTACCACACATGTTATGGTGCCCAGGTGTTCGTGCGGATGGCAAGAGGTGATCAGATGTGGGTGGGGATTGTGAGTCGTTCTCAATTCTATTATAATAGCCAACTACAGCCAAGTTTTAGTGGTTCTTTAATTCATGGTTGATAAGTGAAACGTATGTTCAAAATTACATTAGTTAAATGATTAACAGATTGCCAGAGTATTCTTTTCAGCAGACATTGAGTCGAACTTTGTTACATGTGTGTCCTTACTTTCAACACAACTGGATTTGTTTGTAAAATAAGCAATAAACTGTTTATATCTTGTGAAATATTCTATACAAAAATGTACACATCAATCTTAAATAGTTTGTCTAATATATTATATTATTATGTTTTGTGTAAACAAAAATAAATAAACTTGCATTCATTTCTCAGTAGTCTTTTTATTTTAGTGTTCGCCTGTATTTAGCCGTTGAAGGGACTTTTCCATTAGGTATGCAAGATATAAACAAAATATTACATATTACTTTAATATACAGCAAGTTATGATATTAGCATCTTAAATTAATTTTATAGTCCACCTGGTACAGTTGTAATGACATTGTCATGGTTAACTTTACACCTGTGAAGCAGTACATGACAGGGTTTCTACTTTGACAAGATGGCACACTGTACATATTCAATATACATATAAATGCTTCAATACATAATTACGTACAACATGTACAAGGCGTTAAAAGTGCATGATAAGACACAACAAAAGAAGAGCATTAATCATTGATCAATGACTTTGAATATTTTCTAATTTAATTTGATTGTATCCATTTTGGGTAGTTTGACTAGGCATTTTGGTATTGCGCTATGTTAATTTTAACTTAAAATTAAGACATGTATTTCATTATTTAGACCGGTATAAATACAAGCAGGGGAATGTTTGATGCGTTTCTAAATAAAATAGTTAGAAAACAGTTATTTGGGCGGTTCGTTTGAGTTGGTGTTAATATACATGGACATATCGGTGCGACTCTTTATGTAAACAAGTATTCTAAATTCTACTTCGTGCGATTCTTGGAAAATGAAAGTTTAAACACGTGGAAATTACGTTTGTCCGGATTCAAAGTCAGCGCACTTGACGACGGGGTTTTCCCTCGGTAGATAGTTCAGAAACTTGCATTGAGTTATGACATGTGGTTGAAATTGACAACTGTCATATGTTTTAAGTACTGTATATTTGAACGTTTTACGAAAATAAATTTATTTTTGTTGTTTACTGTCAGAAATCGGCAAAATCAAACAAAATTCGTTTGTACATGGGAGTGTAAGATAGAGTTTTCCAGCACCGGAAGTTGATGCGGAAATCCTTGTCCCATTTGCAAGAAAATACATAATTAACCCATTTGTTTCAAACATGTATTGCTGATAACATCAGGGGAAGTATCTACTGCATTTTACTTAAGTTGAACATCGCATTTAACTATGTTATGATCTACACGAAATACAAATGATTAGTATATACACAACGTTAGATTAAGGGCAGTATATATATAGTAACACACACAAATACCACAATTCAACGTAGAGGTTAAAAATTAAAATGCAAAAAATGTTTATAAGGGATTTCAAAATTTCATCGAGAAAAACGAATATTAGTACATGCGCATTACAAAACATTGCTAATTCAAACCTCGATGCGTGAACGATGTTCACAGTTTTACGTCGAATGCGTGTCACGGTCAACAAGGGAAGTACCTCTTTGTAGATGTTTTACATATCCCCTATGGTTGCGTACCATATTATCACCTTATGCGTAATATAAATCGAAGAGCTTTTCAACAAAAAGCTAATCCAGACAGTGCAGACGAGGTCAAGTTGAAGGCCACAATGACCAACGGACCGGTACAAAAACTAACAAGAAACATGCAGAACAAAGCGTATCGAACTTTTTACATAAAATTATTGTTTTAAATATGTTTTCATTATAATTATAAATGATTCCTCGAAACTGCATTGGTACTGTCATTGACTTTCATTGGGGGTTTAAACCCGGTTTTCGCTACAGCAAACCTTACAGTTACTTGACAACATTTTTGGAGAAGGAAAGCAATGCTTTTTGTATATATCTCAAAACTGCATTCCACGCGCTTGTGGGTTGCTTAAAAGTATGCATAAATACATTTAGAATGAAATAGATCTATAACGTTTTAACAGAAGTCGCTTAATTAGTACTGCAACGTCGCATGTTTATACTGACATGCATCTATATAGTTTTTACACAATTGACATCAGTAAAGATGTTCAGCAATATGCAAAAGGAACAACACACATTCTGATGTATACGGTTTTATCTTTTTATCGCCATAACCTATCTTTACACAATAATAACATCCTTTAAATACTTCATTAATAGAACATGGCCGTAACGTGAAATCCAGTTTCAGACATGTCTTGAATACTGACAGAAGGCAACAACAATAAACGAGAAGTAGTTTTACATACAATTCTCATTTAAGTAAGGCCAAAAATAATAGACGTAACCCAACACTACCGAAAATGACAGAAACTCTACGGGTTTGTTTCTGTCTTTTTAATTAGGTCAAACACTAACTTCCGATTCCACCTTTTTAACTTTTTTTCAAGTGGTCACCAAACACACTTACATGTCTTGTTAGACCCAAACATGTCTGTACAATCGGCGTCGTTATTCTTTATTACAATTACTATTCAAACCACGTTAAACAACTCAGGGTTTGACATTTAACGGGGCCTGCCCGTACTACTTTCTAAAAATACGTCAACAACAATAAGAATGTTTTTCTTCCAATCGCACTGCACGCATTTAAGTCAAGCGCACGTAATAATAAGAAATGACTTGATTACCATGTCATTGATCTTAATATTTCCATTAACGGTCGTTGAATGATCGGTTCAATATAATTATTCAAGAAATGTGATGCATATGGCCTTTTCGTGATATGCTGGTCGTTTTGTCCTTTATAAAACAGTATATAATGACTACTTCTATTAAACTGTTTTCGCATTAAAACTAGAACATCTGATTATCTCTATTGCTAGGTTGTTTAATAAAGCAACAATAGACAATTATGTAATTTATTTAAAACAAAAAAGTCAATAATGATATAAACTGATTTTATTATAAGTACATTGTATATAAGACAAGTAATCAAGTAATCAATTCAAACATAATTAGTAGTTATTTGTATAATTTTATAACGGGTTAATATGGCAACGATCATGTGCATATTTGCTCTTGCAATCAGTTGGTTATCGGCAGTACATGCTGGATATGATCCTGACTACCGAGACTCGTACAGATCACGTGCAGTGTACGGCGGCTTCTACGGCGGAGGTCGTGGTCACTATGGTTACCAACCAGGTTACGGAGGCTTCCAAGGCGGCAGGTATAGAAGCTACGGTTTCTCTGGTCCTAGATACGGCGGATATTCAGTAGGACTTGGAAGAGGGCGCCACGGCAGTCCTAGCGGCTCCTACGGTCGCTATGGCAGAATCGCACGTCGGAGAAGCCGGTTTGGTAACGGAAATTACGGTTACGATAGTGACAACGACTTTTATAACAATGACTATGGCTATGGGTATGATGACGACTTTAATGGCTACGATGACGACTACCGGGGATATGGTCGAGGATACGGTTATCGCTCTCAACCCGGGATTTACGCAAGGCGTGGTCACGCCTTATATGGCGGTTATAGTGGGAATGAACGTTACCGAGGATACGGTTATAATGGTACGCTTTTTGTTATTTCGTTTTAATCTTATAATTTGCATCACGTTATAAAATTACATCTAGAGAGAATTTCCCCCCAAGTTATATCATATATATCAGTGTTATATGATATATACATTTTGACTAATCGATTTATATTACTACTGTGTTTCAGATGACGTTTGGGTCTCCTAGAAAGTGTTGTTACATTTCAAAGCTAAAACACGTATTTCTAAAATACATGTAGTTTTGTTATTATATAAATTCACTTAACAAATCTGTTTACTATACTCATGTCAAAATTGCATATATGTATCTGTTTATATTTTCAAACGAAATGTTGGTATTGTCATTGAGGTTTGAAGTTGTACTCGTCACTGTTCGGAAACAATCGTAAGCTTGTTCGGGTGTTTGCGGTTATTTAATCGACAGTCGAGTATTGGATTTATCTCATAAAAGGTTATTGACACGCACAATGATAGATAGACATAATTAGTACAGCGGTTTCACTGAAAGCCTCTCACACCATCTAACCGATGGGTTCGAATACCGCTAGAAGATTTTTTTGCTTAGTTGTGTTTAATGCGCATATAACGAATGGCATAGTCTTTTAGTGTCGTTTTAATATAATTTTATTTTATTTTAGATGCTTATAGCCATTCATCTTATTCGTAGCCATGTTTAACTCTAAGTGATGTACATGCATCTGAAGCTAATATGCGATTTCAAACCCAATTTCATTGTTTTAATCGTGAACATTGAGAAAACTCAACTCTCTTATAAAACTGGTTACAAAAACACGCATCTGTTGGGAATCGAACCCAAAACGTCAGCGTGACAGAGCATCACCTATACCACAGACATAAAGACGATTTACCTGAAACCAACTAACTTATTTACCATAAAGCTATACGATATTACATAGGTGACCTGTTTAAAAGTCCATTCGATTCCTTGTTTTTCTATATATAAACTCGACTGTATACGGAATATGCATGAGTGCCACTTCAAACCTTAATGACAATAGTGGCTTTTGGCAGTACATGTATACCAATTCAAAGCCGGGCATTGAGCAGTGAACCGAAACAATCGATAAAATGCATAAGGAAAAGATGATTTGGCGTGAGAGCAACTTACGTTGGTTATTGTGGAAAGTAGCACGATCCACATATCCACAACCACAACTGTTGTGATTAAGAAAGAACAGCGTGAAATACGCATCGCGTTTGCGAATGCTTGTTTAACCATAAAAAAGTTCAGTCATACAAATATGTTTTGTTTTAAATACATGTTAAGAAAGGTGTTTATATTATTAAAATAAAAATCATATGTGTGAAGAATGAATTGAATCACCGTCAATAGTATCGGATTGCGCCCCAGACCATAGCTGTTCTACGCGCATGGTTTGTTGGTGTGTTGACATGTCTTTAGCCACGGTCACAACCCGTACGTTTTTTTTGTCCGTACATTCTTCACTCTTGGGTGTGTGTAATCCATGAGATGACACTGTCAATATAAATTTTAGAGATGTTCAAAGAAAACATGGTGTAAACAATGTAGATATGTCAATTTGAAGGGCACCATGACAAAATGACCGGTAAAAAGACAAACACATAAAACAGCACAAAACACTCAGAAGAACAAGGCGTAACAAACATTCAGAATAAACCATTTTTGTGTGTTTTGAGTTTTTCAATTGTTGTTGTTTATTTTAGATTTCTTAACATAAATTAGCCATATTCAAAAGTCATAGAGCACACACAAGTTATTTAAGAGAGATACAACCACAGCCGCCCGGTTGCCATTCTTGCTATTGGCACTTTGAGACATTGATATGCATGCAAATATTTATGTTAATGTTCTTATTTGTTAAATCCTTCTTTATAAAAATATAAAATAATGGAAAATTTAAGCACTTTAAGAAATGTATGTATTTTAAATATCAGCACTATTGGGCAGTAATTGACTGAGATATTAGACCATATTTTCATGTGTAGATATAAGATTTGTTATTTAATTTATATAACATGTGTATTTTTCTAAAGTTGAAAGTTGTGTTAATAAAATGTGTGTAAAATAGCTGTTTTAAGTTATTTTCTTCATAATGCCTCTTAATCGTTTACGGGCATTTAGCTTATTATAATATTTATATGACACGAATGCATATATTTAAGGAATTAATTTCGTGTTTGATAAGTTCACCGAGTGATGAACGTCATTAGGGCTGTTGTGTGTGGAGTCCGACGGTGAACTTATCAAACACGAAATCAATTACTAATATTTATACTTATTTCTTTCCTTCTATTTTGATGTAGAATGGTTTTAAATGTTCATTTATTAAATGTAAACTCGACTAATGGCAACGCGGAAGTTGATGTAACGTCATTGTTGTTGTTGAAGTCCGTTATGTTTTTGCACCATTTAAGTCGCCAGACAAATAAAACACGTCGTTACGTGCTAAACAGAGGTATTCCGAAAATACTGACGTTCATCGGGTGACGAACATCATTAGGGGCATTTAAGTTCGTCGTAGGACGTGCAGTTCAAGTGTAAATAGTGTTCAATGTGCACCAGTGAATCAAATAACGGATGCGAATATTAAAACCCTATATTTTTTATATTGAACAGTTATATTACTACTTTAAACAATATATTTATTTCTTTTTTTTCTTATAGAACGAACAGCAAAAGTTCCCTTTTACTCTGAATGTACGGGAAATACAAGCACTGTGTTTACAATAGGTAGAAAGAATGTTGACTCGTAATGTACTGAGTTAAAATGGCAACAGTTGTTACTCGCAATCTCCTAGTCGCTTGTTTAAAACTGATTAATTAAGATTGATATGTAGTTAAAAATACTATATAAACATGCTAAATGCTTGCGATTAACAGTAAAACATTTAAAATGACAATTAATCATCGTGTTGTTGCAATAAACCATATTTATGGAGATATATACTGCACACACCTTGCATTAAGTTTTGCTGAATTACTAAACTGAGCAATCAGTTATCCATTATTCGTATATAGTGTATCCAAACTCCAAGGTCATTGACCCATGCAAAGCAAATTTACAATATATATTAAATATATAATTATGAATATTTATTTCCCTTGAAGATTTAGATGCAATCGGTTTGGAATTTATTAAAATTTGTTTATAAAAAAACGATGTTACTATTAGTTTTATAGTTATTATACTTAATTCACAAACTAAAATTAAAACTACTGCTAAATTCACCCTCTAATTGTTTACACTTTTAACAGTTTATTTAACAATTTCATTAAGAGCATAATTATGCGTAGATAACGGGGCGGCAGTAATTTGGCTAGTGATTTCGCTCGATGTTTAATTTTAAACAAATTTTAAAAATTATGCGGCTAAAAACCTCCTCAAAATAAAATAACATATAATATAACCGTCAACACGTTAAATGAGTTTAGGGTTGAACCCTTAAAAGGTCGTTTGCCTAGTGAAGTGACATTTGTTACCGTTTTACGGCATATGTTCAGGATATTTTCTGTACGTTACAACATGTATTTAAGTATTCATGTGTTTATTTATGTTTGTTTGTAATTTATTTATCATGCTTAGTAATTGAGACAATACATTTCGAAAACTAGTGGGTATGTTGTTTTAAAACGTAAATGTTATCCATTATACATGCATAAAACATATGGGCCTGTATTCGTCGTGACCAAAGTAAGCGTTAATTTACCGACGTAGGGTTCGCCGCCCCAATATCAAAATATTATCTACGCCCCTGCAGAGCCTCAATTGCTCGAAATGAAAACAACACATGGACATAGTATTCATATTTTCACTAGTATCTTAATGTTTTCTACTGTTAGATAAACAATAAAATGAACAACAAACTTAATGTATTTTTAATATGCGGCAGGAATTTCCAGGTGGCTTACCAAGACATTAATGATAATATCTAACATTTCTTATTTTAGTCTAAGTTTTTAATATGTGTGAAATGCATTCTGATTAAATATGTACAATCAAACACCAAGTTGATGTTGTTTAGAATAGTAAATAGCTCTTTAAAGTACGCCACTTTTGCACTAAGGACTACCGAAGCAACTAAAAAGGTAAATAAATTTATAACTGCGAGTATTAAACCCCCAATACATATGAGCAGTATAATTATATATAAAAAATTAAATATGTGAAAACATTAAGAATATCCATTTTGCATTGACATAAACGTTAAAAACATACAACTTTCCTTGATGCCATTATTGAATGGTGTATATACTAAATCAAAGCCTAGTATTGTAGAATGAAGCCTTTACTCTATATAATATACTTAACATATCACAGGACAAAAGAACAAATGTATGCATATGAAACCTTTTTAAAGTATGCACATAGAACCTTTTTATTTACTATAGTCCGATGGCCTACACATTAGTTTGATGCGGCTTAAGTAATAATATAATTAGTTACAAGTGGACCGTTAATTTTTCGGTGCATTCCCCTGGTTGGTCGGAAGTATCCAATTAGTGTCACCAGCCTTGTTTTTTTGCACACAAATACTGTATAACAGTCTGGTACGACGTTGCATACAGACCGCCTTGAATTGTGCTATATATATAGACAAAACCACAAGTTCGTACCAGACAGTCATCTGTTGACCTTATTAACAAGACGTTAAACGTGAATGAAAAATAACATAAATTTAAGCTTAAAAGGACTAGAGCACAGAATTTTCGGTTGGAAAGTACGTATCTAAAAATATAATTTTGACATGAGTCTCAGTGAAAAAATGAGATGTTGAATGTTTGACTCATAAAATTATTATTAAACTGATGAAAGGGAAAGCCCTCAGGAAGCATAGCCTGCACGTGAAAACAGCAGTCTCGGTTTTATTGAAGCTGTTCATCAGTGGTAATGAATGATGCCACACCACTGACGCCCCCTAGCGCATGAGCAGAACTCCATTTTCAAAGTTAAACAACATACATGTACACTCCATGATCCCTGAG
>Ga0224511_10000530_pt1 | contig 18716 bp, 6 predicted proteins | sample SF_May12_sed_USG_2_FD_169988 | JGI IMG/M metagenome (GOLD analysis project Ga0224511, IMG submission 169988) | Sediment microbial communities from San Francisco Bay, California, United States - SF_May12_sed_USGS_8_1 | ecosystem: Environmental > Aquatic > Marine > Sediment | place: USA...
CGTGATGGAGCTGATGGACGAGATGGAAATGATGGGGCACCAGGCGTCAATGGACAAGATGGTAAGCCAGGTCGTGATGGTCAGGATGGAGCTCTGGGAGAGACTGGAGCGCCAGGACAGGATGGAACGCCAGGCCAAGATGGCGAGCCAGGTCAAGACGGATCTGATGGCCTCGATGGTGCTGATGGTAGAGATGGACAGGATGGTGCACCTGGCAGAGATGGACAGGATGGACAACCTGGTAATGATGGTGCTGACGGTAGACCAGGTGATAGAGGTGAGCCAGGTCAGGATGGAGCCCCAGGACAAGATGGTGCACCAGGAAACGATGGTACACCAGGAAATGATGGTGCTGCAGGCACACCCGGACTTGATGGACAGGATGGAGCCCCAGGAGAAACTGGAGCACCAGGAGCAGATGGACAGCCAGGACAAGATGGTATCGATGGCCAAGATGGTCGTGATGGTCAGGATGGCGCACCAGGAGCTGACGGCAGAGATGGAACCAAGGGTGACACCGGTGTACCAGGAGAAGCTGGAGCACCTGGAAATGATGGTGAACCAGGCAGAGATGGTGCAGATGGCCGAGACGGAAATGATGGAGCTGATGGCAGAGATGGTGAACCGGGCCGTGATGGCCAAGATGGAACCCCTGGACGTGATGGTCAGGATGGAGCCCGCGGAGACACAGGCACACCAGGCCAAGACGGAGCACCAGGTCAGGACGGACAGCCTGGAAACAATGGACAGGATGGAGCAGATGGTAGAGATGGACAGGATGGTAGCGACGGTGAACCCGGACGTGATGGCCAAGATGGCGCACCAGGTGAGACAGGAGCACCAGGACTAGATGGAACTCCAGGTCAGGATGGAGAACCAGGAAGAGATGGACAAGATGGAGCAGATGGTAGCGATGGACAGGATGGACTTGATGGTCGGGATGGAGCACCGGGACAAGATGGCCTAGATGGAGCTCCTGGCGAACGCGGTGAGCCTGGAGCACCTGGAGAGCAAGGTTTACCTGGTCGCGATGGTCAGGATGGGGAGCAAGGTGCACCAGGCGCTGATGGTCAAGATGGTGAACGCGGTGATACTGGAGCACCGGGTCAAGATGGAGAACCGGGACGGGATGGTACTGATGGTCAGGCTGGTGTGAATGGACAGCCTGGAGAGCCTGGTCGTGATGGACAAGATGGAGCACCTGGACAAGATGGTACTCCAGGACGTGATGGAGAAGCCGGTCAAACTGGCGCCCCTGGAAATGACGGAGCAGATGGTGCAGATGGACAAGATGGACGTGATGGGCATGATGGCCTAGATGGCAGTGATGGCCGCGATGGTGAGCCTGGACGTGATGGTCAAGATGGAGCACCAGGAGAGACTGGTGCACCAGGTCAAGACGGAGCTCCTGGTCAAGCTGGTGAGCCTGGACAACATGGAAATGATGGAGCCGATGGTAGAGATGGTGAGCCAGGTCAGGATGGAAGAGATGGAGCCCCTGGTGAGGCAGGAGAGCCTGGTCGAAATGGCGAAGATGGTCGCGACGGCAACCCAGGAAGAGATGGTCAGGATGGCGCACCTGGTGAGAGAGGTGACACCGGAGCACAGGGACAAGATGGAGCACCAGGAAGCGATGGTCAGGATGGTCAGCAAGGCGACCCAGGACAGGATGGACAGGATGGACAACCAGGAGAGACTGGTGCACCTGGACAGCCAGGAGCACCAGGACAAGATGGGGCTGATGGCCAAAATGGTGAAACTGGAGCCCCTGGACAAGATGGAGCCCCGGGTGGTGATGGTGAGCCAGGTCGTGATGGTCAAGATGGATCTGATGGAGAAACAGGAGCACCAGGAAGAGATGGTGAGCCTGGTAGTGATGGACGGGATGGTGCTGACGGAGTTGATGGCCAGGATGGTCAAGATGGGCAAGATGGTATTCCTGGTGATGATGGACGTGATGGAGAGCCAGGAAGAGATGGAGAACCAGGTCAAGATGGAGCTGATGGCCAAGATGGACGTGATGGAAGGGATGGCCAAGATGGACGTGATGGTGAAGCAGGAACTCCAGGAAGAGATGGTGAGCGTGGAGACACTGGAGCACCAGGACAGGATGGAGCACCTGGAAGTGATGGACAGGATGGACGCGATGGAGTTGACGGACAGGATGGCGCACCAGGTGAAGATGGACAACCAGGTATACCAGGTGAAGCTGGAGAGCCAGGCCAGGATGGTCAGCCAGGAAACGATGGTACTGATGGCCAGGATGGAGCTGATGGTAGGGATGGTGTAGATGGCGCAGATGGTGAACCAGGACAAGACGGACAGGATGGAGCACCTGGTGAAACTGGAGCTCCAGGAAGGGATGGTGAGCCAGGTCAAGATGGACAGCCCGGTCGTGATGGAGTGGACGGTCAAGATGGCCAAGATGGACAAGATGGTAATGACGGTGAGCCTGGAGCTCCAGGACAAGATGGATCAGATGGCGCTCCAGGTGAGAGAGGTGAGCCAGGTGCACCAGGAGACATTGGCGCACCAGGTAGAGACGGATTTGATGGTCTGGATGGCCGTGATGGTCGTGACGGCCAGCCTGGACGTGACGGACAAAATGGAGATAAGGGTGACACTGGTGCACCAGGAAGTGATGGTGAACCTGGACAAGATGGAGCCGATGGCCGAGACGGAGTTGATGGAGCAGATGGAGGCATCGGTGCTACCGGAGCACCTGGTGCTGATGGCATAGATGGCGCACCTGGTCAGACTGGTGCCCCTGGTAATGATGGTCAGGATGGACGTGACGGAAACGATGGAACTCCTGGCAATGATGGAGCACCTGGAGCTGATGGAGCACCAGGACAGGAGGGAGCACCAGGACAGGATGGAGAACCAGGACAGGATGGTGCTGATGGTGCAACAGGTGAAACAGGAGCCCCAGGACAAGATGGTGAGCCAGGCACAGATGGATCAGATGGAGCAGATGGTCAGGATGGAAGAAATGGCCGAGATGGAGTTGATGGTCAAGATGGTGAGCGTGGTGACACCGGTGCTCCAGGAGAAACTGGAGCTCCTGGTCAAGATGGACAGCCCGGAAGCGATGGACAGGATGGAGCCAAAGGAGATACTGGAGCTCCTGGTGAGCCTGGTGCCCCTGGCACAGATGGACAAGATGGTGCTGATGGAACTGATGGCAGAGATGGCAGAGATGGTGTTGATGGAGCAGATGGGCGTGATGGGGAAACTGGAGCACCAGGTGCGGTTGGAGCACCAGGTGCCCAAGGTATCGCTGGGCAGAAGGGAGACTCCGGAGATAATGGACGAGATGGACGCAATGGACTCCCAGGACGTGATGGTTTGAATGGACGAGATGGCCGACACGGTGTTGATGGCGAGGATGGTAAGGATGGAGAGCCAGGCAGAGACGGACAGGATGGTGAACCAGGAAATGATGGACAGACTGGTGCACCAGGATCTGCTGGAGAACCTGGACAAGATGGAGCTGATGGCCAAGATGGTGAACCAGGAAGAGATGGGGCCGATGGACTTGATGGCCGTGACGGCCGTGATGGCAGACCAGGACTTGATGGACAAGATGGCACACCAGGTGTTCCTGGACGTGATGGAGATACAGGTGCACCTGGACAGGATGGTCAGGATGGTCAGAATGGCCATGATGGTGAGCCTGGTGCAACAGGAGAAGTTGGAGAGAAAGGTGAGAGAGGTGAAGAGGGAGCAACCGGTGAACCAGGCCAACCCGGTGCAACAGGTGATGTAGGGGCACCAGGAGAACAGGGAGAGCCTGGACAAGATGGCAGAGATGGACAGGATGGTCGAGATGGAGCTCCTGGACAGACAGGTCTAACCGGTGCTACTGGTAGTCCAGGTGACATTGGAGCGACTGGCCAGAAGGGACAGAAGGGAGAATCTGGCGTTTTTGGTGATGATGGTGCTACTGGATCTACGGGAGCCACAGGAGCCACAGGAGCTATTGGTGCCACTGGAGAACAAGGACAAAAGGGAGAGTCTGGAGCTGTTGGAGAGGACGGTGCTACTGGAGCTACTGGTCAGATGGGCGCTACTGGAACACCTGGCTTGAATGGTCAGGATGGATTGGATGGAGCTGAAGGAGCAACTGGAGCTCCTGGCCAGAAGGGTGAAAGTGGTGCTGTAGGTGAGGATGGATCTACCGGTGCCACTGGAGCACCAGGGTTGACTGGAGAGACCGGACAACAGGGAGCTACTGGCCAGCATGGTCAGAAGGGAGAGTCTGGTGCTGTTGGTCAGGATGGAGCCACCGGAGCCACCGGCCAGATGGGTGCCACAGGAGTTACTGGAGCTACAGGAGCAGATGGAAGAGATGGTCTTGATGGACTGGATGGTCGCGATGGCCGAGATGGACGTGATGGACGCGATGGAGCTGATGGCAGAACTGGTGCTGACGGCAAAAATGGTGCTACTGGTGATGTTGGTGCCACAGGTGCTAAAGGCCAGAAGGGAGAAAGCGGCGCATTTGGAGACGATGGAGCCACTGGAGCTACTGGAGCCACAGGAAGAACAGGAGCAACTGGTGTGACTGGAGAAACAGGAGACGTCGGAGCAACTGGTTCAACAGGATCCATTGGTTTGACAGGAGCAACAGGACAGAAGGGAGAATCCGGAGCTGTTGGTGAGGATGGAGCAACTGGTGGAACTGGAGCTACTGGCCTCGCAGGAGCAACTGGTCAGAAGGGTGAAAGTGGTGCCGTTGGTGAGGATGGTGCAACCGGATCAACTGGATTGACAGGTGCAACTGGAATTCAAGGTCTTAAAGGAGAAAGTGGCATAGTTGGCGCTGATGGAGCAACTGGAGCCACAGGAGCCCCAGGAGAACCCGGTCAAGATGGCGAAGATGGTCTCCATGGCAACCATGGCGCAACTGGAGCACCAGGAGAACCAGGGCTTGATGGAGAACACGGTCAGCATGGTGCCACTGGATCAACAGGTCTGAATGGCGCAACAGGTCTGACTGGTGCTACAGGATTAACAGGAGCAACAGGTTTAGCCGGTGCAACAGGTGCCAAAGGTCAAAAAGGAGAGAGCGGCGTTATTGGAGATGATGGAGCCACTGGATCCACAGGAGCAACTGGACGAACAGGAGGCACAGGAGCTACAGGTATCCAGGGAACCAAGGGAGAGAGCGGAGCTATCGGATCCACTGGAGCAGCTGGTGAGCAAGGACAAAAGGGAGAATCTGGAGCAGTTGGAGAAGATGGTGCTACTGGGTCTACTGGGTCTACTGGTCTCTCTGGCAGCACAGGAGCAACTGGTACTCAAGGACAAAAGGGAGAGTCAGGTGCTGTTGGTGAGGACGGAGCCACCGGCTCAACTGGAGCTACTGGTCTGGTAGGTGGCACTGGTGCAACTGGCCAAAAGGGTGAATCGGGTGCAGTTGGTGCTGATGGTGCCACTGGAGCAACAGGCCAAAAGGGAGAGAGTGGAGCTGTTGGAGAGGATGGTGCCACAGGAGCAACTGGTTTCACTGGTGCAACTGGACAGAAGGGAGAATCCGGTGCAGTTGGAGAGGATGGTGCCACTGGATCCACTGGTGCTACTGGACAGAAGGGCGAAAGTGGTGCAGTTGGAGAGGACGGCGCTACTGGAGCTACTGGTTTGACTGGGGCAACTGGACAGAAGGGAGAATCTGGCGCAGTTGGTGAAGATGGTGCAACTGGATCTACCGGAGCAACTGGACAGAAGGGAGAGTCTGGTGCTGTTGGTGAGGATGGTTCCACAGGATCCACTGGTGCCACTGGACAGAAGGGAGAAAGTGGAGCTGTTGGAGAAGATGGTGCAACAGGAGCAACTGGATTAACTGGTGCAACTGGTCAGAAGGGCGAGTCCGGCGCAGTTGGAGAGGATGGTGCCACTGGATCTACTGGTGCTACTGGTCAAAAGGGAGAGAGTGGTGCAGTTGGTGAAGATGGTTCTACTGGAGCCACTGGTTTCACTGGTGCAACTGGACAGAAGGGAGAAAGTGGTGCTGTTGGTGAAGATGGAGCTACTGGTTCCACTGGTGCCACTGGCCAAAAGGGAGAGTCTGGTGCTGTTGGTGAGGATGGTGCTACTGGAGCTACCGGATTCACTGGAGCTACTGGTCAAAAGGGAGAGTCTGGTGCTGTTGGTGAAAATGGCGCAACCGGATCTACAGGTGCCACGGGGCAGAAGGGAGAAAGTGGCGCTGTGGGCGAAGATGGTGCTACTGGAGCCACCGGATTTACTGGTGCTACTGGACAGAAGGGAGAATCAGGTGCAGTTGGTGAAGATGGCGCTACTGGATCCACTGGTGCTACTGGCCAAAAGGGAGAGAGTGGTGCAGTTGGAGAAGATGGAGCCACAGGTTCTACTGGAGCAACCGGTCAAAAGGGAGAGAGTGGAGCTGTTGGAGAAGACGGTGCCACTGGAGGCACTGGATCTAGTGGTGCAACAGGGCAAAAGGGAGAATCCGGTGCTGTTGGTGAAGATGGAGCAACTGGATCTACTGGTGCCACAGGTCAGAAGGGAGAAAGTGGAGCAGTTGGAGAAGATGGCGCTACTGGATCGACCGGTGCAACCGGAATGAAGGGAGAAAGTGGAGCAGTCGGAGAAGATGGTGCTACTGGAGCTACTGGTCTTACTGGTGCAACTGGACAGAAGGGAGAATCTGGAGCTGTTGGTGAGGATGGTGCTACTGGAAGCACCGGAGCCACCGGACAGAAGGGAGATTCAGGTGTAGCAGGTGAATTTGGAGCTACTGGAGCTACAGGACTACCAGGTCTCAACGGCTTCAATGGAACTGCTGGAGAACCAGGTGTACCAGGAGAAAAGGGAGAGTCTGGAGCTGCTGGAGATTTAGGAGCTACAGGAGCAACTGGATTACCAGGATCAAATGGAGAGCCTGGTGAGCCTGGAGAGTTTGGAGCCACTGGAGCAACAGGTCTACCAGGATCACCTGGTCACAACGGAACTCACGGTAACCATGGATCAACTGGAGCCACAGGAATGAAAGGAGAATCAGGAGCAGCAGGAGATCTTGGAGCAACCGGAGCTACAGGAGCACCAGGAACTCCAGGATTCAATGGAACAGAAGGAACTATCGGAGCAACTGGAATGAAGGGAGAGAAGGGAGAAGCAGCCCCAGAAGGAGTCGCAGGAGCGGCTGGAGCAACAGGAGCAACTGGTGTCGCCGGTTACAATGGAACTGATGGTTCAACTGGTGCAACAGGAAGCCCGGGTGCTAAAGGAGAAAGTGGAGCTGTTGGTGATATTGGAGCAACAGGTGCATCTGGATCAGCTGGAGTGCCAGGGTTCAATGGCACGATTGGAGCAACCGGAATGAAGGGACAGAAGGGAGAAGCAGCCCCAGAAGGAGTAGCAGGAGCTAGAGGAGAAACTGGAGCTACCGGTGTCGCTGGTTTCAATGGAACAGTAGGTGCTACTGGAGAGAAGGGAGAGCGAGGAGAAACTGGTGTGGCTGGTGTTGGAGTCGCCGGTGAAACTGGTGCCATTGGAGCCACTGGAGCCAAGGGAGAGAAGGGAGAAGCTGCACCAGAAGGAGTCGCTGGGGCAACTGGTGCTACAGGCGTTGCTGGTTTCAATGGAACAGATGGAGCTGTTGGAGCTACTGGAGCTAAGGGAGAAAAAGGAGAAGCTGCTCCTGAAGGTGTTGCTGGTGCCACTGGAGCAACTGGTCTGCCTGGACTTGATGGTGCTGACGGTGCCACTGGAGCTAGAGGTTTCAATGGTTCCGCTGGTGCCCAGGGTCCAAAGGGTGAGTCTGGGGAGGCTGGAAAGAACGGAGATACTGGTGCAATTGGAGCAACTGGAATGAAGGGAGAGAAGGGAGAAGCTGCCCCAGAAGGAGTTGCAGGAGCTAAAGGAGAAATTGGTGCTACTGGTGCTCCTGGTTTCAACGGAACTAATGGTGCTGATGGAGAAACTGGTGCACCTGGAGAGAACGGTCTACAGGGAGAGAAGGGAGCACGTGGAGAGACAGGTGCTGCCGGATCAGCTGGTGCAAAGGGAGATACTGGTGCAAAGGGAGACCAGGGTGAGTACATCTTTCAGTATTATTGCACTGTCATCTGCGGAAACATAATCATCTGTTTTTCTCTGCAAACTTTACATCGATAATAAGTACAATCTGTTGTAACATAGGTGAACCAGGAAAGGATGGAGAGAATGGTAAAGACGGAAAATCTGCAGACAGTGTCAATGAGTGCCTCACCAACAATGGTGGATGCCAAGATGTATGCATCAACACAGATGGGGGATACTATTGTGCATGTAGTGCTGGAAAGAGGCTTGCAGCTGATCCTATTCCAAAGAGTCGCTGCGATGGTAAGTTAACCATGCCCCATACACATACATTGCAAATTTGAATGTGTAAACATATTGTTTAGTTTAAGAATAGCCAGACTTGTACTTAGTAAACTCAACTTCGCAAATTTGTCTTGTAGCTGGTACCTTCTACTGCGATACATACAACTTCTACGGCCATCTTTGCTATTGTGAAATCGGTGGGGTGGTCACACCACTTAATGGAACCCGCTGTACTGATGTTAATGAATGTCAGGATGGTTATAATGGTGGATGCGAACACATTTGTGTCAACACTGATGGTAGCTTCAGATGTGAATGTAATGCCGGATTCGTACTGACTGAAGACAACAAGGGATGCGAAGGTTAGTTTAGAAATCTTCATCTGAACAAGTTAATCAACATCCACTGGCAGAATTGCAGGATTGTCTTTGATCACAATCTGAATGCAGAATTCTCTCTTGATTGTAGATCTGGATGAGTGTGCAAACCCAGCTGACAATAAGTGCTCAGAAGGATGCGGAAACACCTATGGCGGATACTACTGCACATGCCCAGCCAATCTGGAGCTGGCCGAGACAACTGTGAAGGCCTATGATTCAGAGATTCCAGAGTCACAGTGCCGAGGCTTCCCATCCAGCCACAGAGACGGCTACGTATGCGAGAGCGTGTTTGGTGCCTGTACCTGTCTTGCCAAATCTGATGGCCAGAGGAAGCTGGTGGCTAAAACCGGTGGCTGTCTCAGTAAGTACCACATTATTGCCTCAAATTATCTCTCTGCTCACACCGGGCAATAATGACACAAAACGATCGAATACGTATGCATGGCAAGTTCACAATCATATAATTTTACAGAGAGCAAGAGGAAATGCAGATGGACCACTGATGACAAGCTCTTCTGTACATGTGATGTGGAAAGAGGTGGTGAGAGACGTGTAGTTACCACTGGAGGAACAAACTGTCAAGACGTTAATGAGTGTAAGGTGGAGAATGGAGGCTGCGCTCACAAATGTACCAATTACAAACCAGGAGATCCACAGTTCGCCAGCGGAAAGGGATACGCCTGCAGCTGTAACAACCCACCAAATGGAGAACCACTATGGAATCTCAGCCCTAACCTCCATGACTGTATTGGTGAGTTTCAGTACCACACTGACCACTGGGTAGACCATATTTGAACTCTTGATCACTGAATACCATTTCACCTCGCTTAACGTTCTGCTGTAGCAATTAACAACAACTAATAGTGGTTATTGTCTTTTAGATCGTGATGAGTGCGAGGACAATACATTTGTTGACACCTACTGTGCCTCTCCGTCCGTCTGTATCAACACCCCAGGAGGTTACAAGTGCCAGAGAACAGTGGGAATAGCCAAGAGTGGTGTAGTCAGTGGAGGTACGTAATGCCATCATTCGCTGTTGGGCTGAATGTGAACAAAATCTTAATTTCTATGAGACCAAATTTGCAAAGTCCTTCAAACTAATTGAATTGACTTCTCTGTAGCACTGCGTTAAATGTTTGGCGCTCTTTTGCAGAAGTGAAGGCTACGATAGCTAACCACAGTATAATCGCAAGCGCGGTGGCACTGGTGCTCATAGTAGGATTGGTTGCTGGTCTCGTTTACAAGAGGAAGAGAGATCAGCTGGTTGTTCGGGAGAGACGTGAACGTGAGAGAGAACAACACGAACTGGCCTTGGCAGAGATAACCAACCGCCCCAACACCTCCACTCTTATTGCTCATGATGCGGCGTAAATGCGCTATGCATCACAACTAACGTTATGGTTTCGGGGAAAATACAGAGAAAGCCATAAAGTATTGAAATATTTATCGAACTTTGGGAAAATATAAATCGGGTATCTTACTGCTTTCAGTCATGAGGATATAGACCACCATAACCTGTTTAGTTGCCATAATTTTTTATCTGATGTGCATTTTTTGTCTAAATTAAAATTGCCCTTGGATAATTTTATATTCAAGTACGTTATACCTTTCGGAGGTGATTTTTGTAAATAAACCAAGAGAATCTTTAGCTAATGCTCTATAACCGTGGCACTTCCAGCCCTTTTTGCGGGGTATGTGGATTATGCGGAACAACATTATTCAAAGACCTTATATTGCAAAATCAGATAAAAATTCATACACATGTCCATACAATGGCTACACTTGGCAGGCGCCGATTTACTTGATTCCTGGAAACTGATGGGGGAAATACACATATGTATACAGTGGTAGAAAATTAACAATAAATTATGCCACGCATGGTCAGGTGCCAATGAATATGATCAGTATGACTTTATATATGCACAGTACAAAGACCCAGGAGCCCAGGGCTGTAGTTTCGGAGCCCAGGGCTGTAGTTTCGGAGCCCAGGGCTGTAGTTTCGGAGCCCAGGGCTGTAGTTTCAGAGCCCCGAAGCTCTCTCCCCTTTAAGCTGAGATCAGCTTGTGAAGCCGTATTTGATAAGATGATTATGATGGTTTTGATGTTGATGATGGCTGAGTTCTTGCTGACAACCTACCCAGGAATCCAGGGTAGTTGTGACCGGGTTTCACCTACTGGCTGCATTCTCAGAGTTACCCCTAGCCTCAGCCATTGTCTGCTGCTGATCCTCCTGCGACAACCAATTCCATGAATCATGGTGGCTATCGCCACTTGACTCGAGAACAGAATCAGATCTAAAAATAATGCACAAGAGTGTATGACGGAGCGTTCATCCCAGTATCAGACCAAAGGTTGATTAGTGGAGTAACTGATACGGGTGGGGGTCTATTGGAGTAGTATGATGAACACGTGTTCTATAAGAGCTCTAAATAGCTTAATATTGGGATAGCGGAATAACAGCTGGAAGGCTTTGTTCAAGACTACAAGATTCTGAGTCCATGTCTTATTTATGCTGACCGCCCAGTGTGAGTATGAGCTCCTCAATTAATACCAAGCTTCTACTGTTTCAACAAACCTCAGGCTTAGGCGCCTGTATAGCAGAATTAAAATAATATCGAGGCCGGGGCAAGGACGGCGGCATTCGACACTCAAGATAACAGGTCTGGGTGGCTAGAGAGACACCTGGAATGATTATTTGGGGGAAGCTAATTCGAGGAGACAGCCGGAATGCTTCCTTTTTAGTGGAAATTACCTCTGCTTGGCTATATCAAATCGACTTATGCTGCGAGCGCCATCTATTGAGTGCTGGGCCATAATCATGGAGCCTTGCATGATCGGTGATGCTCCATTAATAGACTGTGGCTGGCTACTGGGACTACCTGGATTCAGCTGCAAATTTCAGAGATGCGATACATATATAACAAGGCACAGACATGGGCGCGACTTGCGCAAACATAGGTGATGAAGGTTATTTCTCGAAGAGGTATCTAGCTCAATCAAGTCCTTAATAGTTCCGTGGTCAGGGGGCGATCAGAGGCGATCGTGCGTATGAAGTGAGTCTCAACCAAGCGCGAGTCGTAGCCTGTCATGTGTATGCTATATTGGATGGAAAATACTATATGGTATCTTACTGAGGCTTTGATGAATCTCCACAGGTCAATCTGCCTTTTCCGTTGACAGGTTTTCAGCCTCTCTTTGCCCTGTTCTATTCTCGTGAGCAGCTGTCTCATTGGTTGAGCCATAGCATTAACTTCAGATTTACACAGGAGTAGCTTCCTGTAATGATTCAGTCATAGATAAGATAGACTGTTGAGGAGGGGAATCTGATTGACTAAGAATAATGCCATGCTTGATAGGGGAAATGAGGAGGTAAAGTGGCTAGACTGTTCCAAAGGTTGGAAGTCACTATGCTGCAAACTCACATACAGTACTACATGATGGTCGCTAGCCGGCCAAAAGATCTACCCCTCTAATAGGCACTGATGAGAAAATGGCAGAAATGGTGAACAACTCCAAATTAATAGTGGTTCTGACTGGGACAGTAAGTGGGTTATATGGAGTCATTGCAGTCAGGACCAGAGACCGGGTTAATGCAGCATAGTACTCAGTTCTTGGTTGATATCAAACAGGTTTGGTGACCGCGCAGCCTTACTTCAGGTATCCTTGGAGTTTGATGGTTGAATCTCGCTTCTCAGAAACAGCTTTTCTCACACACTCAATCATCCTGCGATGATTACTCTGTATTTCCTCTATAAAAGAAATCCATTCAAACCATACAGTGAAGCTACACACGCCTGCCAGGATAACAACCGTAGACCGAAACTGTTTCCATTTCTTTTTCTAGGAGCACAACATGACACGAAACAAAACAGCCCAGCTGCATGATCAGATCAGCATGGGCATTATTTGAGCACCAGACGATCTGGCATCCGGAACACATCCTGCAGTACTACCACTATACAAATAGACTAATCACAAAGTTGAGTATGAGAGCAGGTACCTGCTACAACGAAAATATATCTATCATTGTCATGATAGGAAGCGGTCTATTTGCACTTTATAACTTTGTACAGCCGGGGTGTTGCCATTGATTACCTGGTCCGGCACTTTTCTGTTTTCTCCTGGACTCGCTGTATAGATCATATGCAAGCTGCGCTCTGCAATTTACACAAAATAATGTTAAAACTGATGTCCACACTGCATTTTGGATTCCCCACGGTGATACTAGAATGCAAAATAAAACAGAACATTACTACTTTTATCCTACTCTTTTTGTTAGACATGATAATAAAGATAGTGTATATTACAGTGCACCTTACTAAAGTCTGCATCTGATTTAGCTTTCCAAGTTCAGTGTCATCGAGTTTGAGAGAAACTTGATTTTTACATATTATTTGACAAAAATGGCAAAAACTCCTTAAACTCAAGTCATCACAATGTCTTTGAATGTGTCTCAGATCATGCCATACATTGGCATTAAAGGGGTCATGTCATGGCCAAAAGTGTCTTCACTTGTTTTCGGATTGTGAAGCCTACCATGAACAAATGGGCCCAATACCCAGCTCAAATGGAAGCTTAGATATAGTCCTATCCAATGCGCATACTCAGAGCCGTCGGCGACGCACTTTCCAGACCGTCGACGCAACAGCATTGGCCTCGAGGTAGAAAATTAACACAGAGCTGTTGGTGTTTGGGTTGATTTCTCGGTCTACGCGCTGATGTTTGGAAAATTCCCGTGCAGGTGCACACTAGAATTATAGTTACACAAGTCTATATAGAGGAAATGTTCAACAAAAATCTAGAAATAGGGTTTCAAGGGGCAGTTTTTCACCTCTGTCAGTGAGTATTAGTGCCATTGTTGCGAAATGATAGAGGCCCAAGCACAACGGCCTCTATTTAGGGCTAGGGAAAACCGGCAAAGCGCTTCTTATAACTTAAGTTTTCTCCGATCTTATGTTTAAGTTCTACTCGATGTTATAAGGGGGTGAAGATCTTTAGGTTACTGAGTTTTAGTAATTAGATCCCATTTTGTTTCTATTTGGGCCATTTGGGCCATAGTTATTCGAGTGACCGATATTCGTCTTGTGGAAAAAGACCACTCGCTATCGCTGCAATGAATGCGGAGTCGCCTCTCTTTAAGAATGGGCGAATGCCATTTGTCTTCTTTAGCAAGTGGCAGTCAAGATCTTAAAAGAGATCTATCTGAATCGTCTGTAGACAGTGATGTCAATGACAGAGGTAAGTAAGGTAAATAAGATCATCTTGTTTTACAAGGGTGGCATCACTAGGCGAATGGCTTGTTTTCACGATGGTCCACAGTTTGACCCATGAAATAGGTACTCTATGGGTGGGCTTCCTTAGTTTAACACTGCGATCCGAACCCGACTAGACAAGCCGTTGATGCACAAGCCATGATAGATACAGACATACCAAAGTATCACAATACTAACTCACATCTCGTGCAGGTCTTTACCCGGCTGTGGTGGGCCTAGGAATGGACTGCGTTGCTGTAACTCAACCAGTCGAGTCTGTAGAGGGATACACTCATCATTCACTCTTTTCTCCTCCACTGCCTGTAGTGACAGTATGATGAGAATAAATGAATGAAATGGAGGCAACAATACTGGGTGAGTGAAAAGTGTATAACAGCACTGAATGTATGTGGTAATGCTTCACACAGGCATTTGTTGGAAGCAACAGCATTTGACGCAGCGCTTCAATTGAATTTCTCAGAAAAATCTTGTATCTGTGCCAATATTTTTACCATCATTCGAATGGCTTCTTATTTGAACGCTTCAACAAATACTTTAACAAATATGTAAACACCCTGTTTAATAGAATGCTTGCCCTTGTACCATGGTCAAAACAAAATTTCTGAATAATTTTGACACAAGTTTAAAGGGGTTTTGTCATTGCCAAAAGTGTCTTCATTTGTTTGCTGATTCTGAAGCCTACCATGAACAAATGGGCTCAATACCCAGCTCAAATGGAAGCTTAGATATAGCCCTATCCAATGCGCATACTTTAGTAATTAGATTCCAATTTATTTCTATTTGGGCCATAGTTATTCAAGTGACCGATATTTGTTTTGTGGAAAAAGACCACTCGCTATCGCTGCAATGAATGCGGGGTTGCCTCCCTTTAGGAATGGGGAACAAAACTCCGGAAGTGCGTCTACCATTGGCCGTGTCATAACCCCTTTAAGTAATTTGTAATGGCTATGCCTACCTGATAGTGGATCAAGTTAACAGCATGGGAGATTTTGGTGTCTGATAGCAGACTATTTGATCCTAGTATTAGTGATCAAGGACGTGATCAGAGGGCCCTTGGGAAGAAGGGTACTCAACAGAGTGGTAGTTTGCTGGTGGTACAAGCTGAAGGTTACACACGTGCAAGGCAAGAAGAGTGCATATGGGAGGAGAGGTTTGTGGGGGCGGGGGAGCAGACAGAAAGACTCACCAGTTCCCGTAGTCTGTTTAGCTCAGATTTCATATTTCTCCAGCCCATAACTGTTTTCTGACTATCTGTAATAAAGATCCATAATTGGTGGTGCTACCTACAGAAGCGGTTTGAGATTGAGGTGAACTGAATGTAAACTTACTGATGGCAGGTTTCTCTTGGTTTTCATACTGGTGCAGGTCTTCATGAAACCTACAATCACCGAGCTGGGCCGTTACCTTAAACTTCTAGTCCAGAAACTTGCAAAACAGGCATGTCAACATGTTCAAGCCTTTTTGATCTTGAATGGGCAGTTTTGGGATTCCACCCCAATCGAACTAGGCCTTTTTCCACGTGTAAATCATGGAATTTATTACCCCCTTTTCTTGAGGGCTGTTTTCACAAAATCGTTACCGTGGAGAACGCTCTATCTCTAGGTTAATCTAATGTGAAAGTATGAGAGCCTCAGAAGGTACTATTCATAAACGACCATCAAGTTTCTTCGGTTCAGTATGAAATGTCCACTCACGCTTCATCAGAGAACTCTATTAGTGCTATTAATTTGCCAACTTCAGTGCGCAATTCTTCTTTCCGCTTCATAAACTCGTACCTTTCCCTCATCAAGGAGTTGCTGGAATATGGAACCAACATTAGTCAGCAAAGTTTGTGGCAGATTAGATGACAGAGACAGAACACTCATTTTCTTAAAGGGGTTATGACATGGACAAAAGTAACTTCACTTGTTTGTAGATTCTGATGCCTACCATGAACAAATGGGTCCAATACCCAGTTTAAATGGAAGTTTAGATATAGGCCTATCCAATGCGCATACTTAGAGCCCTTGGTGACGTACTTTTCAGACCGTCGATGCACCAGAATTAGCCTCGAGATAGAAAATTAACATGGAGCTGTTGTTTGCATTGATTTTTCAGCTTACGCGATGATGTTTGGAAAATTCTCTTGCAGGTGCACATTAGACTTAGTAGTTACACAAGTCTATATAGAGAAAATGCTCAACAAAAATAAAGAAATGGGGTTTCAGAGTGCAGTTTTTCACCTTTGTCAGTGAGCATTAGTGCCATTATTGCGAAATGATAGAGGCTCGAACGTAATGGCCTCTATTTAGGGCTTGGGAAGACCAGCAAAGCACTTCTTATAACTTGAGTTTTCTCCAATCTTACGGTCAATTTTAAGTTCTACTCAATGTTAAAAGGAGGTGAAGATCACTAGGTTACTAAGTTTTAGTAATTAGATCCCATTTTATTTCTATTTGGGCCATTTGGGCCGTAGTTATTCGAGTGAGCGATATTCGGTTTGTGGAAAAAGACCACTCGCTATTGCTGCAATGAATGCGGAGTTGCCTCACTTTAGGAATGGGGAACACAACTCCGAAAGTGCGTCTACCATCGACCATGTCAAAATCTGTTTAAAGGTTGGATGACAAGGCAAATTTTTTGGCCTATCAGAATCAGCAAACCCAAACCTACCTAAGTCAAATGACCGTACAATGGGCACAGTAGGAGTGTACTTAAATCCGTACTAAAGGTGGCAAAATTTGCACCCACTGAAAAACCTGATCAGTCATTTATATAACGTATAATATCGAGCTTGATTACTAGTCAACGGCCAGGCACCCAAAATTGGTCATTTTCTACCAGGCCTTTCAGAGGGTGTCCCAATATTTGGGGTACCTTATCACCACTGACACATTCCTGAGGTTGTACACAAGCGTGAAGTATGGGTCTAGAGTGGAAGCACTGCTCCAGCTTTCTCAAAGCGAGCGTAAAGAGACCCATCTTTGGTCGATATTACCCTGGAATCCCCGGGAATGCACATGACTCACCATAACTATCACAGCAATGAGAGCAGTTGTTTGGCTATTAGTAAATAACACAAACTAAGACTGTGAAAGAGTGAGTGAGTAAATTTACTCGGACCCCGAGTCAGTGTCACTCACTTTGATTGCGAGGTAGACTAGAGTTAAGACTAAGCTTAACTCAGAGAATTCATAGGTATTTGTTTTTGGGTCCATTTCGCGCCATACTTCGATCCCAGTAGTCAGAAGTGTGAAATTTTAGAAGTTGGACTTCGGCTTCCATCGTGCAGGCGCGTAAATGTAATAACGTGGACCCGCTGTGATGTCTTTTACGACAATTTACGTCACACAGAAAAATTTCGACTGAATGAAAGTTTATTTGAGAATTCCAATATTTAACCATATTTTTTACTACATCGCCTGCTCTTTGAGACACACTGATTCAAATAAGCCAAATAAAAATTGTCACGCCATCCAACCTTTAAAGCCTAGATCTATTAGGAATGATTTGTGAGAGACCCTAGTTAGCAGAACTATTGCCACACTAATAGCAGAGTTAATTCCAGGACACCGATAAAATTATTAGACTGAATATCTGCCAAACTCACAACATGGCTTTGGTAGCGAAGACCAGCCTCCAGAACTGCTTGTATTTCTCATTGCAGAAGAAGGCGGCTTGAGACATGAACTTCACCCGATCCTGAGGCAGAAACAGAGGCTGATCACTAGTCAATAAATGAAGCAGCTACGATTTCATCTTACTTGATGCAAGAGTTCCCTAAACACTAGCGAATCAGACGGTCCTGAGATTGTGCTGCTAAAATGGCAATATACCGTATACAATAACTTTTTTCTACCCCGGTGGCTGGTGGAAGGTCCTTAGCGTGTCCCACAAAGGTCATTCTATGAGTCGGCCACATTTATGTCACAATCCGAAACCGATAAGGGTGAAATATCCATGTGAGAGGCCCACCATAACAGTTTGTCTACACATATCAGTTTCACTATTGAAAGTTCACTTATCAATGATCGATAGCGAAATAGGAAAGTCATTCCTAGTTGACATACAGATTGCTACTGACCGGATACTCCAATCTAGTCTCTCCATTTCTTAACACATATTCAACAAACTCTGGGAGCGCCTCCTGGTCGATAGAAGCATCCGGGAGGACAGGTTTCGTTTCAGACCATTTACGAAACATGTACAAGCAAGGAGTCTCATCCTGACAAAAGGTAAGCTAAATAATTAGTCACAATGGCTTGTGCTCTTAGTATACTTCTGAAAATTGTCAGAGTAGAAGGGAACCAGTGAGATGGGAGGGGATTAGAATGCGCAAAAAATGGGTCTTATCTCTGCAGTGACTACGATGTGGGTATGGACTGCTGTGTGGTGACATCTGTAGACAAATCATTATGCGAAATGGTTGGTGAGGGTAATAGGGATGTTGACGCGCGAGGTGGATGAACTGAAGCTGTGTGTAAGGACCAAGGACATAGTAAGTGCATGCAGAAATGAAGTAATGTGTGAATGAATTGCCATGGTATCAAGAAATGTGTTTGACATCTTAATAAATGGAAGCGTCAGTTATTTTTCACCTCTCCATTGTACTCGTTGGCCATAGCAGACATATTGAGTGAGGCACCACTAGCGGCTAGCAGTTCCTGTTCAGAAGCCTCAATGCCCGTTTCCTTCATCAGAGCATTCACCACATCCTGTATAGTATGCCGGCCGGCCAGTGGGTATGTTAACA
>Ga0224511_10000531_pt1 | contig 18713 bp, 8 predicted proteins | sample SF_May12_sed_USG_2_FD_169988 | JGI IMG/M metagenome (GOLD analysis project Ga0224511, IMG submission 169988) | Sediment microbial communities from San Francisco Bay, California, United States - SF_May12_sed_USGS_8_1 | ecosystem: Environmental > Aquatic > Marine > Sediment | place: USA...
CCACACCACTGACGCCCCCTAGCGCATGAGCAGAACTCCATTTTCAAATGTAAACAACATACATGTACACTCCATGATCCCTGAGGACCAGATAAATATGATTACACAGCGATGTAGTACGGGGGGACTTTTTACAGCCGCCACACAGGGACTAAACACCAGCTGTAGTAAGTAATATTAAACTGATGAAAGGGAAAGCCCCCAGGATGCATAGCTGCACGAGAAAACAGCAGCCTCGGTTTTTTGAAGCTGTTCATCAGTAGTAATGAATGATGCCACACCACTGACACCCCCTAGCGCATGAGCGGAACTCCATTTTCAAATGTAAACAACATACATGTACACTCCATGATCCCTGAGGACCTGAAAATATGACTACACAATGATTAAGTACGGGGCGACTCTTTACAGCCGCCACACAGGCACTAAACACAAGCTGTAGTAAGTAATATTAAACTGATGAAAGGGAAAGCCCTCAGGAAGCGTAGCCTGCACGAGAAAACAGCAGCCTCGATTTTATTGAAGCTGTTCATCAGTAGTAATGAATGATGCCACACTACTGACGCCCCTAGCGCATGAGCGGAACTCCATTTTCATGTAAACAACATACATGTACACTCCATGATCCCTGAGGACCAGAAAAATATGACTACACAATGAAGCCATGTGTGACATGACTAAAACCTTTAAAAATGTATCATTGTATACACCATGCCTATGCGTTGTGCCCAGTCAAGCGTCAACACAGGTCTGAATGAATACAACTAGGCTTTAGATAAAATCTTTGTTCGATCGTTTCATAATATTGCACGACTACCATCCTCGACCTAGGGGTTATACCTGTATTTATACAAAACTTCCTTGTTGTAGGTATACAATGGAATTAAACTCCATCCCTTTGTCAATGTCACTGCAGTGTCCTTTTGTGCATGGTTTAAATGTTTACAATAATTTGCAGTTTAGCAGAATAATATCTTTATTTTGCACGGACTCTGATAAGCTGATAAATAAATGTGAGAAGCGTTGTATTCCAAATTGTAAATTATTGTTTGCGAGAACATAATTTAATCATGTTTTAGAGACACATTAAGGGACTTAAAATTTTAGCACACATACACATTGATATAATTTGAGATACAAAAACATTCTAAAGCCTAATTTAATTGGGTTTCGGAGTTGATATTTTGAAGAAAAAATAATATGAATACACTAATTCTTGGATCCCTTATCTTCGCGTCCATATTTGCGACGGCCAACTCGTGGAGCGGGTAAGTCGTTTTTACTTTGTTTTATGTTCTTAATTTGTGCAAACAAGATGGTTACGCATTTAGAAAAAGAGTTAAGCATATCTCAACATGATCTCTTAAAAACATGTATTTATAGGGAAGGTATGATTTAGCTAATAGATTTCAAATTTAAATAGTGAACCCCTCCCAATGTGCGCACCGCTTACTTCTTTATTTTTTGAATGTGTGCTTCCTTGTGTACTCAGGGTACTGCCTTGCGTTAAACAACCAAACAGCTTCTGTGGTTATTTCTATTTATAAAAAAATAAAATACAAAAAGTAGCATCATTTGCAAACGTGAGTAAATATACGCGAACGCGCGGACAAAATGTGTAGTTTCAATTTATATGTCACGTTAGTAGTGTTGCTTGTTAAAATGTTGTAAATGAGAGGTCTGCATATGCGAAACATGCCGTTTGCGTACTGTGAAAGGTGTAAATCCCCACAATTTACTTCGTACTAAAGGGGGGCACACTTTGGGGGAATATATTATACAGTTATTGGCTTCTGGGAGGTGTATATTTAAACTTTCTGACCTTTCAAAATCATATAGACCGAAATCAAAGTCAGTAAAACTAAATAATATATATATTATACACCACCCAGACAGTCTATAGTTGTTATATCGTATATTCTTTACCTCCTACTTAATCTTGAAATTCATTATCGACGCTAGTAAACACATTCATGAAATCATTCAATTAGTTTTAAATGAAAACAAGTGTAAAATGTTTTTTTTTCCATTGTTTTCCTTATATTTCACTTTCAAATATCAACAATGTTAAAAGAGGTGCATTTCAATTCTGTTTGAGTCAGATTAGAAAATAACACTGAACATCAAAGGGAACAACTTCATATGGCATTGTGTTCATTTTATTTTATTGTTAAGTGCTGCATATCGAACAATACGGAAGTGTTTTTTTAGTTGTTTACCTTGATGTTGCAGGATTTACACACATTTAAATGTGGTTTCCAGAGTTTGTAAAGCTATACATGTACCGAAGAAACATAAGTACTTAAATTGATTTTTTATGATTTGAAACCAATACTTTTTGTCTGGATGTATGTTGTCTTAATCTACAAAAAGACGGAGGAACAGACGCAGAATGAATAACCAGTGACGAATTCCATTCACTGAAACTGGCAGTTGTTTTTTTTCATCTAAGCTGCTCTATGGTTTATTCTTTTATATCATGATTAGAAAGAAACTATACCAAGTTTGGCTACTTATGAGCTTGTAAAACTAAGTGAAAGTCTTCAAAGAAAGGTGTGTCAAGTCTTTGTTATTCTAATACGAGACTGCATTTATATTTGGTATGCGATACTATTAAATACAAATCAAAATAATGAAAAGACTTTACTGTCTTACAAACTAAATACCTATGTAGACCTAAATACTGCTCATTTGCTGCACGTATTTATATTAAAGACTTTTTACCTCGAAGACGGATGGTGTGTTTATTTTTAAATTACAATATGGAGTTAGTATTTCTATTCATTTTCTTCTTCTTCTTCTTCTTCTTCTTCTTCTTCTTCTTTTTCATCATTATCATCATCATCATCATCATCATCATCATCATCATCATTATCATCATTATCATCATTGTCATCCTCATCATCTTCATTTTTATTACTATTATTATTATTATTATTATTATTATTATTATGCATTTCAACGCTGCTTTAATTCAGTATTATCACAACGATTTCAAAGATAATACATTATGATGATATCGACTGCGGCGACCAAGACAACTTTAAACTTTTAGAAGGGTCTTTTTCAGGAATTTTTACGCATACACCACGACCGTGCGATTCGACAGTACCTGGTATTGTCGATGCTGGTATTACCAGTACCGATCGCTACCATGTGGATGTTTTTACGCAGTTGGTAAGACAGTCTTACTTTCTTAACCACGGTTTTGTGTAATGATACTTACAAACTGAATGTGTTTACCGAGTAAAAGTTACAATTGTATGAATTCGTGATTTAAACACGCCAAAAATGCTACATCGAGAACATATGTGACAACGTTACTGTTTGGGATTTTATAGAAGGCAAGACAAGTGACTTTCTATCATTCGATTATATCAAATGTTTAAGTTTCACAGTCATAAACATGATTATTTCCCATTTATAAATATATATAACTTTAATTTAACCAGGTGTCCTTCCGGTGGATGGTATGCCAAGCCAGTATATGGGACGCAGTACGCGTGCAGGTCGGGATGGACGCATAATGGCGATCAGAACTGTGCCATACGTAAGATATAATGCACACATAAAAGCTTACGATGATCACCTGTAATCGATACGTCAATTGTAAAAGAGCAATTTTCAGAGTTTCAATGTTGATGTTGTTATATAGTTTATTCAAAATAAAAGAGCATTGCAACTGGAATACAACATAGCAAAGATGAATAGCACTTTAACGATTTACATTTGATAGGTAAGTTTGTGTTATTAAAAATAGCAAAAGATATATCAATAAAAATGTTTATCGAAATATGTGAAATTAATTATATATAATACCATGTCAAACCACAATTATTCAAGGATAGCACAAACAAGAGCGAACTCTTATTTCCATTGTGGTCCCAATTAGTGTGGTTAACATAGAGAGGTTACCTTAAGCTAAAAGAAACCATAAACAACTTTGAATTTAAGATAATTAAAAAATATCACAAGTTTGGGAGCTAAATGGTTTTTATTTGTAATTGCTTTCATACATAAGAAGTAAAAACTGAATAAATATATCACAGGTTAAATATAATCACATATTTAAAAACAAAGAAAACTGGTACTTGAGATCATATTTAGTATGTAGTATAAAATAATTACAGATCATTAGAATAGTTATATCACATATAGGTAATGCTGTTTAATACTGTTTTTCAAATGACTAAGGTTGGTAATAGTCCTTATGTCTGAAGGCAGTTGATTCCAGAGTTTACAGCCATTGTAAGAAAAAGACTTCAAGCCATGGGATTTGACCTTTGGAACAGAAAAACAACCATTTCTACTGAACCGGGTGTTGTGAGAGTGAACACTGTCTTGTGACACAAAATGTTCCCACATGTAATCTGGGGCCAGCCCATATTTGATTTTCAAAACATGACACAATGTTATTTGGTTAACCCTCCTTTGCACGTTTTATAGAAATTAATTGTGCAATGGTAACATCACCTACACCTTGTACTGAGAGCAAACAGGCGTTTATTTTATTTATGTGCGCAAAGTAACAGCAACTTAAATGAATAACTAGGTATGCGTGATCATGCCAAGACAAGAAAACTCGCCAAGCGTCGATAGAGGGTTGATTGTTTATTTCAGCGGTATGCCGACCGACATGTAAGAATGGAGGAACGTGTATTGCGCCCAACATATGCGATTGCCCGTCCACCGCGTCTGGACCTTCCTGTGCAGCGTGTAAGTAAACTAGACAATAATAGTTAATTTCACGTCAATATCATTTGAGACCATTATATGGGTGTGTAAGTTATCCTCGTGTTCACGTGAAAAGACAATGAAAGCATATTCTTCTCTACCACGGGTTAAAGTGTATATATAAGATACATGCAGGAGAATAACTGTTATGCAACAAGATATTAAACGAAAACCAGTTGATGGAAAACATTGGGTTAATATACTAGTGTCGTGTATTTATAAGAAATACTTTTAACAACTGTTACAGTCATCATAGCGCTCCTAAAACATTACACAGTTATACAATACATGTATGTTGTATAAGAATTGGCATAATTTAAACTTTGGAATAGTCATTTAATAACACAATCCTTTAAAATACATGTTTGTTAAGATAAATCGCATTTCCTTTCCTCTAACGAAATTTACTTTCTTAATTAGTAAAAACATATTGTAGACAGGCCTACACTAGTATTTGATATTGAAATAATAATTTTAGTAAATGCTGAAGTAAATTATAACAGGTAACAACACCAAGTCGTTTTTATCATTGTAATAGCATCTAAGGTTTGACTTATCATTATTATACATGCATTTGATGTCCTTTATCACACATGGACACTGTGTACTGACAAGCTCAGCCCGGAAACAATTTTTAAGTGATCTTATAATACATTCTAAGGTCGTACATTTATGCAACAACACCGTTTGAGCGCTTTGTACTGGTTACACTTAATTCAGCTAAGCGTCATATTAGTAAAGGAACTCGTAGAGTAGGCTACCGTGTTTGAATTTGCACAAAAACAAATAAAGCCTTTAAAGTCTTCGATATAAAGGCTTATGGAACTACTTGACCCAATTAAACACCTTTTCTCACACAAGTATACGGCATGTCTGCTAACTCACAGTGACCTGTTCCTACCAACGTCCATGCTACCCAGGCGACTGTCAGGTAGACAACACTTGCAAATGTGAACCGGACTTCCATTCCCTACGCGTTGAAGACGGCTGTATCAACAGTAAGAGCTGTTTCTTGAATCTATCCCGTTGTAAACAATATAACCTACATGTTATGTGTTTAATTCTCGAATATATATACATAGTTATTCTATTTATTTCCATGTAAAACTTCCTGCCAGTTATCGGTTGTTTGTTCCCCTTTTTGTGAATCATCGGCGAAAGCTACTCATTGTTCTATACGAAATCAATATTGATCACATTTACAAGTATGCATAATACCCATTATTAAGTCAACAAGACAGCAGAAGCGTACCAACCTAAGATTACGGCAAGTAACGTCACGTTGGCCAACATACGTCGGTTGAGCGACACAAACTTCACGCAGTACATGTTTATTGTCGTCGGCACAGACCAGGAAAACAATCTTATATGGAGGTAAAAGCAGTTTCAAAAGACCATGATACGTATGTAGATGATTTTCAGTTATTTTTAATATTCATTAGCCTTTCACTAATTGTATGAAGAGTACTTTAACACCTTTTTAAGTTTTTAGTTTTATTTTATTAACGTTTAAAGTTTAACAAATATAATTGTTTCTATAAATCTAAAAACAAAATGTCTAATAGACCCACATGTTTAGTCTTTTTTCTTATATATTTCACCATATAATTAAATGATTTTTGTCGAAAGTGTTAAACAATGACCGTACGTTTTTCAATTTTAAAGCAATCAAAAGCTTTTCAACAAGATGCGGTTCGAGTTCGACACTCTGTTTGACGAGCCAGAGCTTCCAGAAAGACCGGCGTACGTTCACGAGAGCGAGATAGGAATCGTTCACAGCTCGGTAGAGGCCGTCGTTAGTAAAGTTCCACGAGGTGGTATGTACTTTATTGTTTATAATACGAGCCACGTGCTATCTTTTGTAGGCGTCGTACTTTATACATTAAACAGTTCAATGGAGAAATGCAACTGTTATTTTTAGTATTATAAAACATTAAGTTGATTTCAGACGTATGAGTTATGATATGGTGTTTAACATGTTCAAACAAAACATACACTTGGTTGAGTTTTGTTTGTATGGTCGATTTTGTTGCCCTTGAAATTCACACTATTTCAATTGTTTGCAACAGTTTTATTCTTGAACATCATTTTAATTTGTATTATATGTTTACTTTATAAAACATTCCGTACTGAATAAATGAATAATATATACATATAGTAACTCAAGTAAAACAAACTAGTTGAACGTAGATCTATGTTTAAAAATAATTCATGACGTTTAGATAGATAAAAAATATAAATATGTTTTGTTAAATAAAAGCAATAACAATTATAAAAAACTAAGTCACTTTGAAAGCAAATACTTTAAAGCTCCCAGTAATACAGTGATAAGGGGAAAAGTGACACTGTGGACCGGTAATACAATTTTGATATAAAGTATGCACACATTTGTAAATACATAGGTGGACCAGACCGATTCATCGCTTTAAACCGAACTCACAACTGCCAAAACTCATACTCACCTGACTCGCCATTGGTCGAAAAGGACACATGTGAACTCGTTGACGAAAACTTTGTCACTCTAATTGAACATGGAGACATGTAAGAATGTGTTGATTGCATAGGCTTTATAATATGATGGTTTGCAATATCACTATCTTAGTATAACATCATAAATCTTAAGTTACAGAAAATATGTATTGGTTATCAATAACATACAATTTTATATAAAGTTAAACCATGTATAGGCTTTACGCTGATACTTTTTACTTTTCACACAAGTATAAATAAAAAACGGTATAGACGTATCAAACAACATTGTATCACAAACAGCGTGTACATTAAATTCCGGTCCCGGAGTGGCGGTGTTCAGAAGATTATCAATCTTGACAACCAGGGGATCCTGTATGCCACTAAATATTATAAAGGGCTGCAAGCGGAGAAAGAGGTAAGTTTGCATTCCAAATTCCTATTATAAATTGCAGCTGGAGCCGTTTCCATTTTATATACTTGTTTAAATGTAAGTTTGCATCCAGAATTTGGTGAATTATATAAAGTCCATAAAAAGAAAACATTGCGCATTCTATTTAGATGTGGCAATTCAAACAGAAAATTATCATTGACTTTTAATGTTAGAACGATAATCAAACAACACATTGAATCTATATTCCTTAAGGGTATTCGTTGCAATTCAAATGCTCTACCAATTCAGTTGCTGTTCATGTTTGACTTCGTAGTACCGACTCATTGTTCCGAAGACAATATCCCCTGTGCCAGTAGCAAAAAGCTTCTCAGTGTTGACGAGGAATTCACAAAGGTAACCAAAATAAATAACTGATAATGTTTATACTAAAAAGTTGCTTCATGCGAGATTTACAAATCACGTTGTTTTGAAATATTTTAGATGGATTTGTAACGGAAATGGAATCATTTTTCATACTAACAATATACACATGGAAGTAAAATACAATTAAAAACTGTGTTGTCCAGAATCGGGAATAGATAGTTCTGTAACTGCCAATCATGATTAATTATTACAGTCAATGGTCAATTTTAATCCAATGTCTAATCTTACTCAGTAAATACAAACGAAAACGTATATCTTGTTTGTGATACACCTTATCACACAAACAAAAGGAGATGGACTATAATTTTACGGAACTGTGCATTGAGCCCGCGCCCTCGACAACAGGAAATATTTACAAGCGATTTACACAAAATAAAACCCCAAAACAATCAGACGTTTTTTTTTAAATTAATTTTGTTAAATTTCACTTTCAATAATGAAGTATTATCGACGATGCAACTCGATATACATTTTGCTTTTCTATAATGTCCAATAACCCATTAAATCTTCTGGAATAAACGCAAAAACATTCGCGTGACCTCGATTTTGAACGTGTCGCCAAAGTTTCTTTCAATACACACTTCTCTGACGACATGACCTTTGAGTCAATAACAAAGGCATATATACATCGCCAACATTATGCAAATGATTCACTTGCGAGCGTTTCCGACTGTGCTTCAGTAATGTCGGATGTTTTCGCTATGTCTTGACAACGCACGCTTGTTTCGTTATACTTCATGAAAGATATTGCATTTAAGGTCAATCATTTTATTTGACATTTATAGACCTTAATATCAGTTATGTTCACGCACGATCAAAACTTCTGTAATAAATATTACAGGTATACGTACAATAAGACATATTATGTACAGGCCAGATGCTATGAGACTTGAAGTTTAATATATATATATATATATATATATATTTGAATTTGTCCATATGATTTGTTGTGATAAATTAGAAGTTATGTACGTATGCCTTTCACGTTTGATTTTATTGCGTTTTAGAAACATAGCTATTATCTTTTCCAGAAACCGATAACTATACGATGGGACGGGTGGAAAGATGACCTTTCTGGTGTCAGGGAATATTACATTGAGGTTTTCAAACTGGAACCCAATAGAGACGATCGTCTCGTGGAAACGAAGCCTACTGAGCCCGAGTTTTCAAGCACTATTCCTCATCAAGGAAGTGAAATGGTTCTCAACTACACTCCATCTGGGCCAGGAATGTACAGGTTGGGCTTGTGTTTAATTTAAATTGTGTTTAGAAAAATAAAGAGATATGTTTGTCGATGTTCACCTTAGCGATACTGAAATAATGTCGGTGTTCTTAATCGATATTTAGCCAAGTTAAATACCAAATGTTATAACTATACTTAAATTGTTTGTTGGTTTCTAATCTACAGTGTCGTTATGAACATCGCCGACGTTGCGAACAATTCTCGTAATGCGAGACGGTTCGTCCTGTACGACCCTTCGTCCGAGATAACTTTGGATGAGGAGAGACCGCTGTTTGTGTCTTCAGCAGTTGCGGAGACGGGATATTCGTGGCAGACACCCTCAAAAAACACAAGTACGTGTTGATCGTCATGCTTCTAGTTGGGATACTGGATGAAATGTTAAATCCCCGTATTCTATTTTGTTTGAATCGTTAACTAGCGCCAGGAAAATGATGAATTCTATTGTATGATGGCCGACTAAAACACAAACAACTTTCGTAACTTCTGAGTCAATTAGTAAACACACTTCAACATGCATGTATCATTGACTTCCGTTGTGTTTTATTGAAAATTAATATGATTGTCCTAGCTTCAGACTGCCAATATTGTTTTATAAGAGTGCAAACCGTTGTTTAAAAAGCAAGTTTTGTGACAGTGGTTTAAAATTGCGTTTTTATGTGTGAATAACGCTGTTATTGTCTATATATATTATTTTTGTTTAATATAACATTCTTTCTTTGAACATCTCTTCAATTTATTTTAGTCGTAATTTTATGCCACGTTACATGTACATTGTTTTATACTCAATTTTATTGACAGGCGCGCAACACTCATCAGTAAAATTGTCAATCAAAATTTAAGCTCTCTAATTTTCATTAATTCATTGACCGGGCCTTACCACCCATTCGCGATCAATAGCATTGACACTCTTCATGATTTACAATCTTATTGACAATTATATTGTGCGTGAATGTAGGGAGGTGGTTTTATGTATTTATATTTGCAGACAACTTGGTTGACGTATCGGTAAAATGGAATGGTCACTTTGTAAATCAAATTCACGAGCAAGGCCAAATTCTCGCTGAAATCGAACAGTTTCCAGTTCAGTTTAAAGATATTGAAGATGATGGAATCCTTATGAGCAAGAAGTAAGTGAAGTGGTGAATATGTATTTTATCACACGGTTTCTGTATAAGCGTAGATTTGAAAAGAAAACACGACATTTAATACAACAGTTATTTAGTAATACAACTGCTTAGTAAAACATTTTGATGTAATAAAAGTTAGAGATCATTACAACCATTCCAACTGAAGTGAAAGCCGTTGCATATATTTTTTATTATGATTTAAAATTCAATTATATTAATTTAGGTACACTCAAATTATAATAAATGTGCACTTCCTTTGCGGTAAGCAACTTGTCGTACAATGTCGTACAAAAATTATATAACTTGCGAACAACGCGGTTTATACTATGACTGTTGTTGAAACAGAAAACGAACTGTGCAGCGTACTCGTACACATAAAAGACTATTGGAGGCACCATTTGTTGTATTTTTGCATATGTTGCAATAGAACAGTATTTTAAAACAGGTGTACTGTTACAGGTTTGTAGCTGACAAACTAGACGACAACGAAGGTGGCCGATCACGCACTGCCATCAGGAACTACCGAGGAATCGTGAAATTCGAGGTTAACTGGGAACATTCCGTGTCTGAACAAGTCCCAACTAGAGGATGGGAAAATGTCAACCCGCTCAATGATGAGGTATCAAAACAGACACCGCTGGTCGAAGGAGACAGACTTCGTGTTTGGGTTAGAGCGACAGACTCTGTAGGAAACATAAAGGTTGATTCTACGTTCATCGAAATAGATGGATCATCACCATCAATTTCCACCGGAAACAACTTAAACAGCGAACACAATTTGAAACTAAATGTTAAATGTGGTGAATTCAGACATTCCTCAAGGTATATAAAACATTATGATAATCTATAATTAGATAACTTTAACAAATATAATAGTTTAGCCTTTATCACCATCGCCCTATATTGTTTTTACGTAAGGCAATGCTTCAAAACGGATACATATTTAGCAACACATTTTTAAATACCAGAGTCAGTCTTCTGGCGTCAGATGCCAACAGTGGTGTTCATAAGCTGGGGATAAGACTGCATGTGAAAACTCCGGGCAAGGATATGTACACCATCTACAACAATTTCGCAGAATCTAGGAAAGTAGTAGGTCTAAATGTAAAATAATACAAATAGTGTCACGTTACATATCATATAAAGGTATTGTGTTATACGTCTTATTTATTGTACGTAGCAGTTTAGGATTTTAATGTCGGGCTCATTTACGAGTGTTTGTCGTCGTCACCGCGATTCTATTATTCTATTTCATTTATGACTGATTTCATTGATGTATGCTTTTAACTGTCAGTATAACCTATCATTGCAGTTAGCTAGCCTTCTCTGTTCATGTAATCATAGCTAACATATTAGTGTAACACGAAAAGAGTGCACATACCGGTGTCAGTTACACACATAGATACGTGTTGGTTGTAATTTAAATAACCATTGGAGAAAAGGTTTATCATAAAACACGTTGCTTCAAGTCATGTTTAATCTTCTTGATTGACTTCAAATTGGTTAAACAATTTTATAAAGTCGACACAAGATATATTAAGGAGCAATAGACATGCACTACATGTAACAAATTTACATTTATGAAACGCAATATGTTGACAATGGAGCCTCTGTCAAGCATATTAATTTACAGCCGCTGCCCGACGGACGCTGCGTCGGTCCACATGGTTCCGACGACACGTGTTTTATACCACAGCAACTGGTGGACATCAACAACTGTTGGCTGACGGTCAACAAGGACGATTTGCCGACGTCTGAAGGAGTCCTTGAGATTGTTGCATACAATCAAGTCCTGCTGACAGCATCAACCACTTTTCAGGTACACACTGTTCTGGTATATATGAACATGGATTGCGGCAGGTGTGTTTCTATACTACCCATACAGCACAGTGGCTACTAAAACTCGGCACCCAGGATCCGGTATCATGTATACATTAAGTCCTTGGTTAACGTGTCATGATACGCCAAATGTGGTATACATGCCTCGTGTTAGTGTGTTAAAACAAAATGTATTATTATACTTACAGATAGGGCACCTTAAGAATTTGAGTGGATTGGAAACATGTGAGTATACTGCAGCTACATAAGTTTTCATGGACAAGTTAAACTTTTTAATACCAAAAACAGCATCTTTTTAAAAAGTGTGTTAAAATGGATGTCTGTCACGGGCAGTACGCGTATGTTGCTATTGCAATTGTTATTTTTTGTTACAGACGGCGGACCGACGAATGTGCGAGTAGAAAACAAGTCTCTCACAGGATTCCGTCTGGCCTGGGACCTCCCAGAAGCAGAATCCTGCTATGGCGCAGCAGAAATTATCATCTTTCTCACATTTAAGGTGATTGTTAAATAATGAACAATTCAAAATTCACTTTTCTGCTAGTAATACGTATTATTTATAATGTATTTTTTAACAATTCAATATGAACTATTTTGTATTTGCCCTATGACGTTTATTTGTAAGTGGATCTTAATTTGATAAATTTCATTATTCTCTGTTGTAGGATGTTGATGGAACAGCAGATGTGAAGACATTCAGTACTCCAAGTACGAGTATGTTCTTCGACCTCCTAGGCCTTAAATCTTATGCTAATTATTCACTGGGCCTGAGCATAAAAACTGACGCCGGAATTGAACTGGATACCGGAGTACACATGGCGGTCACAATTTGTAAGTTCTGGGCATAGTATGTTTGTGTGATTTTCAAGTTAATGTATACGGCCTCTTATCGACCGTTAATGTTTTACAATACATCACACATAACATTATTAGCTCTTTTCATTCATCAAGGACATTTCAAATGCTCTTTTTAATGCAGTATTTACGTATGACATTGGGTTCTAACGTCATTAGAATCACAGCGAGGAATGACATTGAAACTTTTTACATGCTATTTGGAAAGCATACCCAAACACATGAAAATAAGAGCTACAAGCCGACATCGGATGAAGTGTTACTCATGACAATCCAGCCGTCGTCCCCGATACCGCAACCGCCGTCAGTAATGTAACCACAGGAGCTTTAAACCGCAGCTCCAGAGTATAATCCAAACAAAATGGCATTCTCCAAATTGAGACTGTAAACGTTGTGGTAGGCGGCAGCGAGTTTGGTTTCGCTAAACGAAACCTAATTTCGAATACCAGAAACTATTGTGTAAACGACAAGAAGGCAGAAACGGCGAGGACTTAATAACCGAAAATTACATATTGTAAACTCGTTTAATTTATCAGCACGAAAGTTCGTGTTTTGGCGACGATGATCATTCTCGTGGACACGCATGGCATGAATGTTGTTTGAAATATACTAAATTAAAGAATTTTCGTTTGTATCTTTAATTTGGGGGCTGCGGCACCCACGAAAAAAAAAACACCAAAAAATGTTCAAAGAATAAAAGAAATTGTACGAGTGCATTAGTTTAATATATAATAAGTATGATATATGAAATTGATTCAATGTATTATATGGTTTATTTAATCTTCTTTTAAACTTATTTATTTAAGATCCATTGCCAACTATCCCAACTTACTTAAATCGCTTTCGACCACTAATTCCAGATGATATTTTTATTCTTAAACTTATACTGTACACATCCGTTTGTGGCCAACACTAACTACATTATAATAACGCTAATAATAAATGAAACATACTGATGTTGTTTTGTCATTTTAATGTTACTTTCATTCTGTAGTGGTAGACACAGCTGGCCCAGAAAAGGCGTGGGAATGTAACATCGTTCACCTAGCTGTAGGTGCAGCTGGCGGGGTTGCCTTTGGAACTCTTGTTACACTGTTGGCCACGGTGATATTCTTTAAAGTTCGCCAATCACGCCCGGGTGCGAAAATGTTCCATTTTTGTCTTCCTTGAAGTTGAAGATCTGTTTTCTAAAACAACTATACACCAATCTTTATGAGATGTTGTTTATCTACATTGTTTACACCATTCTTTCTTTGAACATCTCATCAATTTATATTGTTACATCTGATAAAAAATAATAGTCTATTGAAACGATGCCATTAGAATAAAATATATATATCGTTACACACTATATTATGATGTTTGTTAAAATGTATTATATATTATATATTATGTGCTTTCTGTGTTATAGTAGAACAGAAGAGTTACGATACAGTTCTGGACACGTTAAGGTGATAACAGTTTTCCTTTTATCCCATTATTTGATTTCAAAACAGAAATAAATGACTGTGTTCACATCACATATGGCGACTGTCTTCAATGGTTTTTTGTTCTGTTTAAGAGATAATAAGACGACCACGGCACCAAGCGAGCCATACGAAACGCTAAACGATAATTTACGCGAAGCTCCTTGCGGGGTTCCGGGTAAGTCAGTATTTATTTTGAGGTGTGGTAAAGTAATAACAATGACTGAACTCAGTAAAACAAATATTCTATTTATTTATTCAAATATAAAAGTTGCTTCATGTGTCGTTACTGCAAATCATTGCTTATGTCGGAGCGAACAAAATCATCATAGTAGTATGTGTAAGACTTTATCATGTCAACATCAATTCCTATTAGTATATTAGAAACGTTTAACGCTCCTGTCCCATTCTTTGGTGAATGGAACATTTGAAAATAAAACGTCAGCGACAGATTTAAAAACATAATATATATATCAAGTTACATGAAATTAGATTATTGATACGTTTTTCACTCGGAGAAACGTCACTATAACATTGTAATAGCACATTTATTTTGCAATAAATATAAACTGTTTCAAACGCTTTATTTTGTAAACATTGATCTAAAATAAGTTTGACTCGTGCGGCGCTATTTTGACTAGACTCACTCATTCTCGTTTAATCGGCCAAAACTATGTCCGGGGTATATATGCACATTTTCTAGCTCAAATTTATATGGAGGTATGTTAAAAGTAAAAAAGGTCCAAATACAAAACATATTTTTATGAATATATACCATAAGTCGGGCAGAAATCGAGCCCTTTCAGTGAAAATAAAAATATCGCCATTTCTTCAGCTAAATTTGGCCTATTAAATGAGGATGAGTGATATATAGGTAAACATAACGCATTGAGACGTGACCATAACCCCGGTTAGTTTATGTTCATCTAAATAGGTAAAATAATAAAAAGGTAATGAGATTGTACGTATCTTATTTATACACTGATGATAGACACAAAGTGTATATTCTACATTGGCAACGCTACAGCCATGTGAATTCGTAGCTCAGTCGGGTAGCGCGCGGTATTGACTTCTTCCCTATTTGACACGGGTTCGAGTCCTACAACAAGTTTTTCACGTTGAGAAGATTGCTTTTATGTTTCAAATTTCATAATTATGTAAATCTTTTCTGTTTTAATATGATTTTACTAATTAAAATATTTATTACGCAAAAATAATAAAAAGAAATACATTGAAAACAATGCACAAAAATGAAATATAAAATGAATAATTTTAATTATATCAATAAATTGGAACGTAAGAGAAACGACCAATTTAGTAATAATAAAAAAGAATATAAAAAGTAAAGCGGACGAGGCGATTCGATCCCCAGTTGCCTGGGTGATAGGCAAGTACGCTATGCACTGCGATGCCATGGTTGTATGGTCGGCGGTGTTAATAACCTTATAAATAAATGTTAAAATATGAATTGGCTACCTCACTGACGCTTCAAATATAGAAAAATACAGCTACTCCTATATGAATGGACTAGCCGATCTTTGGCGTCTCAGAGGTAGTTATTTACCTATAGCAAGGTGCGCGTCGAAGGGAATTCCGTTATATTTATAAACCGGGAAATCCTGCCAGGACCAGAGGACGCGCGTATTTGTTTCACTTTTTTTCTAACGACAACGAGGAATGTCAATGAAATTCAAAGACGTATTGTATTGATGATGATAATCTGTGAAATACTTCTGTTTATTTTTATTTGTTTTGATTTTGGGAATAAAAATCAACCAATACTGGGATAGGAGCTTTAAGTGCGTGCATAAACTGTATGTTATCTAATTACAATAATTAACTACAATAAATACTTATGCTAAGATTGATATTTATAATGCGTGCTTTACAACTTTTATTGCTGCTTAGTTTATTCTATTTTATATTTCAGATCGACACTATGCCAATTTAGATTTTTGAGATTCACCCATATCTAAATGTACGCAACAACAAACATATTCGACACATTTTATACAGCAGTTCCAAGTGTTTAATGTGAACCATCTTTTGGCGAAAGCAAGACATTATGACACTGTATAGTATACTGTTTGATTGTTCAATCCGTTTTATGTACATTGTTACATACATTTATCATAATGTGTGTGTGTGTGTGCGTACGTACGTGCGTGATGGTGCGTGCGCGTGTGTGTGCGTACATGTATGTATGTATATTGAAAAACTTGTTATATGGCAAAATTTAATATATCTGGTGAAGTTGCGTTTTCCCCAGAAAATTATAAACTAACACATACCACTCAGATCGTATTACCACGCCTGTTAAAGGTGCAGTCACACTACAGCGTATGAAAGAACGTATGAGTAGCGTATGGAAAATTCGGAAAAAAATACTTATACGCACAACTTTTGAGTGTTTAAACCCGAGCTATCGACGACGGTCCGTCATTGTAGCGTTTATCACCGTATGCGTTACGTATACAAGCGTATGAGTAACGTATGCATAACGTGTGCGAGCGTATGAGTAACGTATGTATAACGTATGTGAGCGTATGAGTAACGTATGCATAACGTACGCGAGCGTATGAGTAAAGTGTGCATAACATGTGTGAACTTATGACTATGAATAGCACTGACTTTCCACAGTGGACTGTCCCATTACCTTCATTTTCAAACTAGGCTCCCAGGTGTCAAGATGCATGCAGAATGTCTTCGGCCTATTCTCCGTCCTTTTCCTTCTCCTTTATCTTCCATTTCATTTTATATAATAAAGTGTCACATTTATTAAATCAAAATGGTGTTGGAGAAACACCTCTGTCTACAATTGACGAAAATGGAGAAAAAAGGACCCTTTATATATTTTGAGCTCAACTGGTCACCGTTTGTACCAGCGTGTGAGTAACGTACCTCTAGCGTATGTCTAGCGTGTACAGCGTATGCCTAGCGTATCCAGCGTATGCCTAGCGTATGATGAGCGTATGAGTAACGTATTATCCATACGCTCGCATACGCTGAAAGTTTTTGAACATGTCCAAAAAAATATTTTAGCCTCTGCGTATAACAACGTACACCGACGTGTGCCAGCGTATGAGGAACGTACACGACGTATGCCTAGCGTACCCCTAACGTATATCTGCGTATACCAGCGTATGATCATACGCTGGCATACGCTGATGTCATACGCTGTAGTGTGACTGCACTTTAAGCTAGCTACATAAATGTAAATCGTAAAAGCGTTTTGTGTGTATTTGTTTGTCGTGGCGTTTAGGTGTTCTAAAAATGGCGATTTATGGGGCTGCATATTTTAGTCAGGTGTATAAAACACTGTAACGCTTGTAAGCTTACAACCATGTAGCAAACATATTAATATAATTTTATGTTGTTGAATGATCTTACGTCTTTTGAACCAATCATGTAGATTGAACGCAAATTAGTTATTTTTTCTCCGCTTAAATCTGCTTGCAAAATTACGTTACAAATACTAGAAAAATATGTAAAATTATTTTGCACTAGTTTTTTTAACTTAACGCAGCAAACTTAATTGCATTTTACGAGTTATTTCCATGTATGAAACTCGGCCTACGGCATGGACGTCATCTTGACACTCTAAAAATGTTCAGCAGAGCCACCCAATGTCATACTAAGCTTTCTTACAGAAAACCTACACTGTACGTTACCAGTCGCTTGTTTTGTTTGTATTACTGGAGTATAACATTATTTTATCATCATCATTTTATGATTTGTGTTAAACATGAATGCGTTTTTTAATAAAATCAATGTTGTGTGTTCTATAAATATTCAAAATAAAAATACGTTAACATTTTTGGCTGTATACTTTAAAGACATATACATACATTAACTACAAATGTATATACACGCCGTAATATTGTATTTGTGTCCGTTTATTTCTGTACAGGCAGTTAAGTGGTTTTCGTTTTCAAGTCTATACTTAAAATTTTGTCACATTCCATAATACGATTAAATAGATATAAATCTAGTACGCATGTCAATGTTCCTTTAAATATGTATATGCCCACATCTATAAACCGTTCACGTATACGAGTCTCTGACCAGCAGTGGCCAATTGTATAAAACTTGGATAAAAGATATCCAATGGTTAAATCATGGTTATCTTCAAAATTCGGATAACTTCTTGGATAGTGATTGTA
>Ga0224511_10000532_pt1 | contig 18713 bp, 11 predicted proteins | sample SF_May12_sed_USG_2_FD_169988 | JGI IMG/M metagenome (GOLD analysis project Ga0224511, IMG submission 169988) | Sediment microbial communities from San Francisco Bay, California, United States - SF_May12_sed_USGS_8_1 | ecosystem: Environmental > Aquatic > Marine > Sediment | place: USA...
ATCTTTTATAATCTGTCATACCCATATATGGAGACCGCATTCCAATTGGACAGTCGGTATCAACTTCTCGCATGTATTTTTAGGGCAAGAGAGGCAAACGAGGAAGGCCTGGTCTGAAAGGTGAAAAAGGGGACCAGGTGAGTTAAAGGCGTTGACATTTAGCTTGACTCCCACTAAGATGGCTGCGAGCTAATCCGCTACAAGGCCGTTTTCCATGACTCTGATTGGTACGAAGTGTTTAGCAAAGGTCTAAGCGGCCACGTCTGATTCAAATAAACTGTGATATTCACCTCTCTTGTCATGTTGTCATCACACTGATAGTGATGTTTATTCATATATACAGGGTATACCTGGGCTAGATGCCCTCCCATGCCCTATAGGTGCTGATGGGCTACCCGCTTGCTGACACAGGTATTAAACACGCTGCTTTAGTTTTCTTTTCTCTGATTTATTTCTGCATGTTAGACTGACAAATAATTTCTGGAATTTCTTGCATGTAGCAGTTTTGCTCTCTATGCACTATAACCCGCTTTGGTAGGTGGTGAGTGATGGCTTGGTAAATAGATGCTAGGATGCACTCCGGATTATGTTGCTTAACTGACAATCCCATATAATATTAAAAAGGTTGTGGAGTTGTATACCCGTTATTGAATCGGAATTTACAGGCACTGAAACAACGTAACTTCGCAACCGCTCTATTAATTAGGTGCCTAGCCAATGCAACAACGAAAAAGCTCATCATGGTTGGGTCGAAATGTTAACAAAAGGCAGTTTGTCCCGTCATGATTGCAATCTTCATATTTACTTTCACCTGACCTTTAGTAACTCGACTGAAGCATGCGTGGTGAATGTCGTACGCATGCACCACTATTTTAGGGTTTGCCTGGATTTGATGCACCCTGCCCAGTTGGGACGGATGGCTTTCCTTTACCCAACTGTGGTAGGTCTCCACCACGGCACTCTCGCAACCAAGGTATTATTTTCATTTTGCTTGTGCTCAATTTATATGTGGTCGGTTATTCGACGCAGTCTCCCAACGAATATCCGGTCAAGAAATTTATCTGGGCCAACACTAGCTGATTCTGGGTTGAAACAGATTTCCACTCATTTCCATTTTTTTTCTTTGTATACTTTTTATGATTTGAATTTCACAACGAGCCTGTTTGCTAACTACCGGTACACTAACATTCGATAGTTTGACACACAACGATAGGTATCCAAGAGATCTTTTCGAATGTCTTCCTGACTGTCATTTGACTTGTCCCATATGCCCCATTTTAATTGACAAGCAAATTATTATAGTTTTTTGTCCAGGGGATTAGTTGACGAACAACCACATATAAATTGAGCACTTGGTAATTAATCACTGCACGGAGTTATCATCTCACAGCGCATAACCGCATGCTCCCTTACTAGTAGCGCAGCCTAGCAGTATAAACTGTTTTTTCTGCATTAGTTGAGTGAAGAATCAATGATGTCTGGGTATGATACTGTGAGCTAGGGAGTGGCCGTGGCAGGTGTTTAACATTGAAGTGTTTGAAAGCGTTTCAACGAAGATTGCTGGTTTGAGTAGTCAAAAACACAGAACCAATGTAGAATACAATTTTTTCTTGATTTTTGAATAAATTCAATTGAATTAAAATGGTAAACACAGAACTGACTTTGAAAGTAGGGCATCACGTGAAATTTGTTAGATTTCAACTTAGTTCAACAGCTGCACTGTCTTAACCTTATTCAATAGAAAATAATGCGTTATTTCTGAGCCTGTTCCGTGTTTTACCATTTAAATTTGATTGAATTTATTTAAAAATCATTAAACTGCACTCTAAATTGGTTTTGTGTTTTCGACTACTCAAACCGGCAATCAATCTCTGCTGAAGCGCTTCACCTCAAGTTCAAACACCGGTTTTAGACCAACCCGCACTTGACATTCGCCAAACATTCCAATTATGGTAGTAAACCTTATCTGCGCTGTTATCTGCATGGATAGCCACGAATCCATGGCTATTCACGTGAATCCATCCGTACGTGTACACGCAGCCTAAGGGGTTTGAATATATGCTCTCAGTGAGTTGTGGGTTCTGGGGCTTAAGCTAACCTTTCTGAGCAACGATCTATCCGTTAATCCAGTAACATAAAGTAAATCCTTTGTCTATGCTATATTTACCGTAGAGTTATCCTCCCTTTCACAAATGGTTGGACGAGAGTGTAGAATGGAAGATAACTCTGTGGAAGAGAGCCATCTGGTTGTCTCCCGAATAACCCAATTCTAGAGTCACCTCAGCCTAACTTCACTGCAGCATCGGTCTTTCAGCACTAATCTGTATGTTGTAGGAAATTGGGATTGGCTAGATGACTATTCATGGCTGTAGATAATGGACATAGACTGTAAATAGAAGCATGGGGGCGCTAGTCACTCCACTTTCTTCCTATCATTTCTATGGACGCCATGCACACTAACAGAATGAGCAGTCAGTTCTTACATTTGATGCTGTATGACGATACGAAGACAGTGAATATTATAAGAACATTTTAATGATCATGCAATGTCTTTGTATGAGAAAGTACTTCTTGCACGACGTCGAATGGTAACTTTTTAATTTACATATTTTCTGTTTGTTGTAAGCTTTTCTTTGAACAGCTTATCAGTTGAAAACGATTTTTAGTACCATGCATAAAAACCTACTTATTGCAAATCAAGGAATTTAGTTTGTAGACTCTTCCAGTGGCCCTCGGCGATTATATGATATATTTTTGGTACTTACGTTTTGCTTTATCTTTTTTTAATTTATTTAGTATGTTGGGTCTGCTAACAGGTGAAGTACACCATGTGATAGGTACTAATCCTGGTTGATGTATATAATATACTGATCTTAGAGCCAGGAATATAGATATAAAAAGTGAATATGTGGACAGGTCTCGTCGATATAGCAAATGCATGTCAACTGAAATGACAGTGGTTTTAGTCTCATTCGTGGAGTTATTCTCCCTCTTTTTCTGGGGTGGGTAACTCCATAGTCCCATCCTGAGGATTAGTTGTAAAAATGTGCGATTCCTGTACAGTGAGTCATGTGTTCCAATCCCAGAAAAGTCGATGGTGGCGGCAGAAAGGGCATTTAATCTCGGTGTGATCCTGAACTCAGAGAGGAGGAAGCAACCTATGACCCCTGCCTATATAACCAGAAGCAAAACAATATTTCCGTACTTGCTTCGCTTAGCCTGTCTAGTATGTAGTGTTGGAGACGGCATTATACTTAAAGGGGGCAACAGAAACAGAAGGCAGACACAAAGTCCAGTAGACGGTCTGGGCCAGAATCTAAGGTAGCACAAAAACAACACAACACTATCTAGTGCAAAGAATTAACAGCAATTCTAATTGACCTGATCTAAAGTTTGAGGTGCTATAACACTACATGCTAAATCTCAAGTCCTAATGACTGTCTTGAGAATGGGTGAAAGGACAAGTATCTAACCCGGCAGCTCCATCATCCCAGTAAAGAGGTCTCATATGAGGAAAAAGTCGGACGGATGGGCATCTACATGGGATAGAACGGCGACAAATCGCAGAGCACAACGGGAATCTGCATATGCTCACGGTCACTGATTCCTGATGAAGGGTAGCTCATTGCAATATTGCTTATGGTACTGCCATCACCAACAGCAGAATTAACATAGAAATCATAATTTTATTCCATTCATAGGCGCATTTGGAACCTTGTCTTAGAACGCCTTGAAACAATTTCTAGGTTGGAAGCTTTTGATGAAGGAATTTCTTGGCAAAAACAGCTGGCTTCAAGAAGAAAGCATTGTGTGTGATGCCCGAAAAAGGAGAGCGTTGTGACTGTACTCCATGCTTACTAATTGTGCAGGTCTTTGAAAAAGATCACATAGTCTGTCCTATTTCTACTGCCATGTGATGTCATGGCTCATGCACCCAAGATTCACCACACCGGTAAATTTAGTCAAGTATGCTGTGCAATAAGTTAGGTTCAGAGATGAACTTCATGCGTGTTCACATGTTAGACAGTCTAAAGATGAATAAAAATTACTCTTTTTATGGGTTCCACCACAAGCTGATTGGTCTGTGCCCTTTCTTATATTTATTCGCGCATTTATTAGAATCAAATTCATCATCGGTTGATTAATCGCCAGATTCGGGCCAGCAAGCGAAGGCGCTACTGAAGGCATAGGGGAGTTGGCTTCTCCTTCACCTGGCGGCATCATCCTTATACTGGGTCAATATCGGTCATAGTTCAAATGGTCACGTGACGTTGTTTGATGGAAGCCATTGCTAAAAGTAGTATAGTAAAGGAGTAAGCAGGCTGGAGAGTGAGGAATGTAAGTACAAATACGAATGGCAAATTATGTTGTTTATATGGCAGTGAAAGTGAAACCATTATCATTTCATGGAGCATAAGGCTTATGTTTTTGGGATGTTAAACCTATGTAGAGCTTAGGCTGCTCACCACATTAATAATGATATATAAGTTTAACACTAACACTAACAGCTCAACTTCAAATCAAAGTTCCATCAAATCCAAAGAAAGAGATGGAAATGAAATGGCAAACATATTCTTTCAGGGACATTAAAAAGATTATGACATTTTGAGTTGGAAACTAAGGGATTCGGTCATTCGGTTCTCATCAATGCATTAGTCAAACTAACATCACTGTAAACATTATAGGTTAATAAATGAAAGATCCGGATCTAAACAAAAGCATTTTGGGTGCCCAAAAAACGAGCACCTGCACGCACTGTGCTAGTTAGTTTTAACTTCCAGCCACAATCGAATTAGTGGCTGGAATTGGCTCCAATTGGAACATTTGAACATAGTTTCTCCCACGGAAACCTTTTTGGCATGGGTATCTCTTTAATCTATTGGATTAATAAATGATTGAATTTCTTTGATTGATCTCATTTCAGTGAGGAATCCCAACTACTCATTGCAGGGTTAATCCACTTGGCTTCATTAAAGATTCACCAATTGATGTGACCAATAATGGGATTATGTTTTAATCTGGGGATTCGAATGGTGATAATTACCCCAGCACTCTCTGCGCTCGTTATGAGATAAAGCCTCATCAGAGCGCTCTGGTTAAGCAGAGGATTTCATATCATTTAATTAAAACAAAAGAGCTGGGTAGTCTAGTTCAGTAAGCCTTATGTGCCTGCTTCTAACGAGGCCTTCTATCCGTAACATATGGACTAGGAATCCCAGCCAGCCCCCCTTCTCACCAAATTTTCCTTCAGCAGTTTGTCGTCCAAGTTTAGCAGGGCAGTCAATTCATTTCCCTACGTTTTTTTGGGATTATACATGAGAATTGTTGATGTTATCATTAGCTGTGAATTGACTTTTTACCTAACCTCGTGTGAGCGCTTAGGACATTGTACTCACAGCGGCTGAATTCCGCATGCCACAGGCCATCAGCTGATCCGCAGGGCTTGTTCGCCGGTATTAGTAGTACAAAGAACAGCGTTGGGCGAAGCGCTAAATATTGCATAAAAACTATGCTATTACTCAATGTTGAGATTGCGCGATAAAAAATGAACTGCTCTGTTTGCTGCTGGGTCTCTGGTATAACATTGCTTAGGATTTTAGATCTGTGACTAACCATGGATTGAGGACACACTGAGGTGACTCGTCTCTCGGTCAGATAACCAGGACATTGACCCGGTGTTCGGACGTCTAGGGAAAGATTGCCAATTTTCATCTGATTGGCTTGCTCATGTTGTTCTGAGAGGTTGCCTTCATGGAACTCTGAAAAAGTACCACTAACTACCTGGAAAGATTTAATACTGACTGATTTGGTTATCCATGCTAGCTATAGAATTTTCTCTAACTCTGAGTTGCTAGGACTCTTCTGTTCACCTCCAGTGCTAAGATCTGATGTAAGGTACTTTTAAACCAAGCATGGATTGTACCGACAGGAGTCAGGATTGCACGGTTTTCTGGGCTGTTCCCTGTAACTGATTAGCCTCAATTGCGTACATGAGCGAGCCCACATCATTAGTTACGACTGAGGTCATGTTTGTAAGGTTTACTGGCTGAGTGAATACAACCATTCCGAAGCATTATTGATTCTTATCAACTGAGCTGAGTCAAAGTCTTTGTTCCACCTATTTAAAATAGGCACTATCAAGCTCTGACCACTACTGATCAAGATCAATACTACTTACTAGTAGGCCTATTACTACCTCTTATGGGCAATGGAGTGACCTATACCATTAGCATATGTGTATGTACAAGAAGGACCCCTCTGTCATGACCCCTCAGCCTTGTGTCCATTGTGTGGGACCTTTGGATGACTGGGATGCCTCTTACGAGTGGGGTTAATATACAGGACTAGGGCCAGGCCATCGCCATAAGTTAAACGCAGCTTTTTCCGTTGCGGTTGATATCAAACTGCTCTTGCTTACTAGCCCTTCCTTAGCGGAATTAACATTTTTTGTAAAATGGTGACCTCAAGTCTCCAGTCAGATGAATCTAACAGGCCCGATTGTATTCCGCCTGCGTAGCCCCCCTCCCCGCGCAGGCCGGCCAATGGGTATTCCATTTCCCACTTCCCTAGGAAGAGACCTGTGACGGTGAACTAACCACGAAATGTCACTGCGTAGACACAGCGCATACCACACATTGTAGCTTGACGTAACAAGGGTATCCCTCGTAGTAGCCAATCAATGAGACTCACCACTCCTTACTAATCTGGTGTGTAGGTTCCCACAGGCTGCTGGCTTGGCACAGATACAGTGAGAATTCATAACGTAAATACCAGTACATTGGCGTAATGGTACACCGTGTAACGGTGTTGCATAGCTGGACTAACTTTCTCTTTCATTTGTAGAATGAGCTGATGGCTTATACACCCAGTTCCTCGGGCCATGGGGCCTGGCCCCAGCAGTCACAGGCAGGCAATATGTGGCCGAATCAGTTTAGTTCACAGTTTAATCCAGTCCCACAGATGAATGGCAATGGATCAAACATGGAGATGGGTCATGGCGGTCAATACAACACGCAAAAGATGGGACTGATGGGTCCACCTCCGCCAAAACAGCCTGGTATGATGATGGGCCAGCCTCGACCGTTCTATCAAAGCCACCCTCAGATGATGATGGAAAGACAGCAGTTTGAGATGAGTCAGCGCCGACCTGAAATGATGCACGAGCAGCAGAGATTCACTCCCGAGCAATACGCAATGATGCAGAGACAGATATGGCAACAGAAGATGAATTCTAACCAACCAATGCCTCAGCCCCAGCCAACTCATCAGTTCAGTCACATAAAAGCTGAGGAAAAAGTGGCTATAAGGCAAGAAGAGGTGCCAATCTCGCCGACAGAAGCACCCGCAAACCCTCGACCACTGCAGAGTCATCCATCTGCGAATGGGGCACCGTCGCTCCCAATGGCCTCGCCTTCCCATCATATGTTGAATAAGTCATCTCCCAGTATTCCACACCAATCTCTACCCCCTAGTAATCTTCATCCACCCGGCATGATGCCCCAATTGCCACCGAATCAGAATCTTAATTCTCAGAACGGCCCGATGGGTCCCACAATGCCACCGCATCCAGTGCCCGGAAGTACGCCTGGGGCGCCCGCGCATGGAAGCGTAACACCAGGAGCTCACAGCCACCCCTTACCTTCTATGGGGGCTATATCTAAGACGGATGGGCAACTAGCCGGGTCTATAGCCCACCAGGAAAAGGATGAGAGGCCCATTCCTGAAGGATCTGACAAACCGAAGAGGAAACGAAGAAAGCGATGCGGCCAGTGCGAACCTTGTCAGCTCAAGGAAGACTGTGGTACATGTTACGTCTGCCGCAACAAGGGCCAGGTTAACGCCATCTGCAAACTCAGAAAATGCCTTGTACTCAGGAAAAAGGTATAGTCAAACTGCTTCTGGGTCATTCCAATCGCAAACCAAAGAATGTTAAACAATTCACTGTTGAGAAATTCGCGATTTTAAGGACTAGAGCAACGTTTACAGAGTTTTTGGAATTTTAACGAAGCCAGGCCACTGAGAACTCATTGCAGGTCAATCTTTGAACAATCACAATACTTTGTAGTTTCAAACACTTTGTGGTCAAAAGAAATCCTATAGATTCGGTTTTGGCCCAAACGAGATTAGCTTCATAATGGGTCTGGGACAATAAAGTCTAATGAATAGAGTCGCATGTCATGAACTGTATCATAAACAGTGGGAGCCATCTTAAACTGTTTGCTCTTCACTGGCCTGTTCAAAATAATAGTCACTCCCAGTGTGATAATTCACTGTCATCCAAGTGAGAAATGTGTTGGCACTAACTCAATTCGCCTAGTAGTACATCTACTACTATGATCCATCTGCAAATGCCAAAGCAGATCATTTGAATCCAATTGGCTATGTCTGGAGTAGAGGTTGTGATTTGATTTGCAGGCACCAGGTGAGTGTGACTCTGAGAGCGGCTCCAGTGATAGTAGAGGAAGCCGGTTATCAACGCACATGATGCAGCAAGGAGCCACCGACTCGCCGCCAGTACCTCCACAGATGGCAGAGATTCTCTCACGCAGAAGTAGCAGTGACTCCATGTCTCCTAACCCAATGCAGAGTCTACAACAGCAGGCTGCTATGGGCCCGCCAACCAGTCACCAACAGGTCACCGGGCAGCCTAGTCTACAGCGACAGAGCAGCCTGGGAGAACCCATTACCGGGCCATCACATAGTGTGTCTCGCCCTGCAGTGTCCATGGGTCCTGGTATACCTCATCAAAACCCCCTGGGTCATCCCCAAGGAATGATGCAAACATCACACTTTGGGATACAGCCTCAAGGATTCCCGCAACGCTTAGGTCATCAAGGGCCGGTCGCTGAATCTAATGTCGTCAAGCAGCCTACACAACAGGCACAGAGTCAACAACAATCCTCGCACCAGGTATGTTGGTCTAAATGTTAGCACCTAGCGCGATTGTTACAATCTCCAAAGGTGTGAACGTTTTCACGTCCAGGCAAATCAATACAGATAAAAGCTGTAGGTATCCAGTTCAGCAAAAGACTAGTTCCTGTTGCAGTTAGTGCCCTGCAAACCAATCACGATGTTTGACTTGTGTCAGTTTTCAAGCGTACCGTGAAAAGATCAGGTTTCAGTGACTTGGTTGAACTCTTGAGTCTACCCAGTCGGTGACAGAACAATGAAGTTCAGATAAAAACCACTGACTGTGGTTATTTGTGGTTTTTCAATGACCTGACGATTTATGTCCATGGTATTGAGGTTATCCTTTATACGTGACTGATTTCATGGGTCCCAATGCGGGTTTACACAGGCTTCAATTTTTAGTCATGCACGAAATTTTCTGAAAATGGACTCTTGTCATTTATAATCACTCTTCGGGCCTCCTTTGATTTCTACCTTTCCTTTGTTATAACTCGCTATAAACCGCTATAATTAACCCTCTGATTACATGGTTACCTAACGGGATTAAGACCTCTTTGACCCGCTGTTGACCCGATGCGTGCGCATTACAGGGGCACGCGACGGCGGAAACAAAACATTCCAATGAATCATTTAAGAACGGATCCATACCTCCGCATGCTATGTCGACTGCGGCGAATCCCTTGTCAACTGGCAATCCGATGAGCTCTCTGGCGGCTATGATGCCTTCGATATCACCAACACAGAAACCTCTCTTTCAATGGAGGCGGCCAGAGCAACGCGAGCTCACATCGAGCCCTCCCACTACTCATCAGCGTCCATGGGAGAAACCCATTGTCAAACAACCGAGCAGCAAGTCCCCTTCTCGGGCTAATAGTATTTACAGCACGTTTAAAGATGATATGCAGAAAATGAATGAACGAACATACTGCCGGGCCAATGGAGTAAAAGTCTGTAAGGTTAGTCGAGTAAATACTTCCCTACACTGTTAAAAATAGCTTTTCATAGTCCAGGCTCTGTCTTCTAGCAAAGGTCAGCAGATTGGTGCCTCAGTTCATTGTTCTACTCAGGAACTTGGCTATCCTTTTCAACTGGGCTTCTGTATTGATGTATATGCGGAGCTCATACAAATCACAGCTCAGCTAGGATTCGAACCCAGAATCTTGCAATCTTGAGCCAAGCTTTCTAGCAACTGAGCTATCCCTTCCTGCTACAGTTCAACCACCTCTACTTTCTGTATCTTTTGAGTACTGTGTTAACATCATCACCTGGCCCTTTGTAGCTGGGGTCTTGTGCACTGAGACCTCGGTAATGTGGCATTTTGTGGTTCTGTTTCAACTGCTAGGATATTTCTGTTCATGAATGTGGGTAACCATTGAAGGTGTCAGCCATGTAGTGTGGATGAGTATGGTTTGCCATTGCAGCTCATGGCGAAACTGTTGAATCTACAAATCACTGATGAGGAGAGGAGAGCCAGTGCTCCACCGAAGCCGGACCCGCTCGTTTGGCAGAAACTTATTGATGATGATATGAATGAAGGTGGTCCACAGGAGGAGTCAACTGGTCTCAAGCCGAGTACCAGTCATGACAGTATCGAATCGCAAGCTGTAGATTCGGTGGTTCCTCCCGAGGAACAGAAGACTGAACAACAGCGGGTAAGATCATCACCACTACTCATAATGTGACTACTATTAACAACAGATTGCATGAAAACTAACACTAGCGATAACAGCGACCAAAATTATATATCCTGGAAGCCTTAAGTGTCCAAGAGATCTTTTGACGACAGATAATGTTTTTCTCCACAAACAGTTTGCATATATCTGTTTGGCCTTGTAGAAACCCGAGGATAAGGAGACTCCACCTGCTATTGATGGCCCATCTGATGAAGGTCAGTCACCCGAGTCGCTTATGTAATTCTTTACTCTGTTTGTGCGGTTAAGCAGGGTCAACTCCGAACCTGCAATTACTCTTTCAATCTCACTGACTAGTGACTAGTACTGCCGGTTTATTGGGAAATTGTCAGTATCACATTGGAGACAGTTTACTCAGCGTTATTTTGTGTTGTTTGTAGATGTAGGGCAAACAATAGAGAGCCAAAACTCGGGCGTGGATAGTGGGTTTTCATCGTCGTCCCCGGCTGACAGACAGAGTCCTTCGCCCAAAATCAGGTTCACCCTGGACGAGAATATAACTCAGTCCGAGTCTGCTCCCGCCGATGACGCTATCCGAGTTCGTAACATCACGGAAGCAGAAGCGGAACATCTCAAGTCTATTACTAGCACACACCAAGATCTCTCTCAACTGGACAAATCTGCGATCTCAGGAAATAGTGTCTCATCTAATGTCACTGTCAAACAGGAGATGGTGGACAATGCATATTCTCAACGTTCTGATCTCTCAATACCATCGCAAAACAGCACGACTCAATACTCCGCAACGACATCCACTCATGCATACAACCCACAACCTCTAAATGTTATGGGTGCTTCAGAAAATCAGAAAGATTTGCAAGACCATAAAAACGTGAAAAATGTGCTGGATGCGCTTGCCCAGCAAGCTATGACTAAAACAGAGACAGCGGTAGAAACAAATGGTGATGAGGCGCCTCCTAATGCTGATGCCGCGTTTCTGCTGAAACACAATAAGATCGCCGTTCCTCCTTCATGTAACTGTAATGCTCGACCCTGTGAGTATGTCTATGGTATGCAATGTGCGGTCTACTAGAGTGTGGCAGGCAATTCCTGTTATCAATTAAATGGTTGTGGCTGGACATGCTCTAGAGTTTGTTCACAATGGTCGGCTGATGTTGGCAAGCCGCCAGTGTTGTGCAGTATTATAGTGTAGGCGTAGTAACAAAAGATGCCGCATTTTCTCCCGAACTAATTTCTACTCAACTGACCTTAAGTAATTAATACCCAATATTTACTGGAATCAGGCAAATGTGTAACAAAGTTCTGCTGGCTATCATTTATACTGGGTCAGTCAGCTGCTTTCAGATAGTCTTTGTTTTGAGTTTGTTTAGCGTGTGCGCTTTATAAGGGCAAACAAAAACTACCAGCTTATTTTTTCTAAACGAAACAAAGAGCCTAGTGCTTCAGACTGTTAGCTGTCCTAGTAGAGTTACTATCAGTTTGCGGTCACCTGCAGTGTTGATTACCTACCAACTTATCAGAACTTTCAGCTCAACTGTTATGACTAAGAACTACAACTGATGAAAAATCTTTCACATCAATCAGAACTGGGACCCAGACAAGGTTCACACTTGTGTGGTTTGGCAAGAGAATATATCAATTAACCAAAACCATGTATATTCCTATCAATCAAATCCTTCAATCACTCACTGGTTGCCATTGCCAGCATGACCAATGGTTAGTTTTGAGTAAAACCACAAAACCCTTTCTTTCCTTAACTCAATGTATGACCCGACTGCACGTCACGCCTTTCTTTCCTGTTCAGTGTGAATGAATGTTTCCCTTTTTGCAGATGATGAGAACATAGACGGACCATTTTATACTCATCTGGGATGTGCTGCGTCTGTAGCCGGCATCCGTAAAGTCATCGAGAACAGGTACTGAGCTTTTCAGACACTCTTCCAGTGATGCAGTTGTCAATTTTGAGGTGGGGCGGGTTACAGGCTAGATGGTCAGTATGGTGTGGAAGTACAAAAATTGGACATTGGAGCCTATTGGGGAGATGCTGTTGTGGTGAATGATTATTTCCCAGCATATTCTTGACGAAAATATACTTTGGAACTCCGCTCCTCCCTTTGCGTCTCCCCCGATTTGTAGCACTACTCTCTTCCCGGACCTTGTTGATGCGTTACACCTGCCCGTGAAATTCAAATTACATCTCTAATAACCCTGTATTGATTAAGGTAGACAATGATTTGTCAAAATCTCCCACTTGATGTCAACGTTGGGTCTTCTAATTACCATAACCATAGCAACTAGAAACCAAAGGCATTACCTCGGACACAAGTCAAAAACCAGCAAGACTGAGACCATGTTGTTTTCCTTTCAGAATTGGCACCCTATAAACTAGTTTTAATACAGTGGCCTAGGTTTTGTTTACATTGGCAATGCATGTGGACAGTAAGTAATTCAGGTAGTATGTCAGTAGTAGACATTTCAATGGTTTGTCCATTTACAGATATGATCAGGAAGGATCTGCAGTGAGAATAGAGAAAGTAAGATTTACTGGTAAAGAAGGAAGAACATCTCTGGGATGTCCTGCTGCTAAATGGGTGAGTTTCAACTGACAGCAAATGGCCACTGTAAAATTATATGAAATTGAAAAGGGTTTACCCCTTAAGCCAAAATCATTTTGTGAAATGGATGCTTAGAGAAATAAGATCATTTCATTTTGCATGGAGAGCATGACTTAGCCAGCGGATTGTTTCCAGTGTGGTCCACGATATACTGTATCAACACCACTCTCTATGAGTGGGCCTCATTTGTCTAAAGCGTTGATCCAAATTCGGTGATAGTTGAACCTGGTTAAGTGGTGGACAAACTTCACGATACAAATCCAATGAGAATGAAAAACAGAATGTCTCTTAAACTGGGGAATGACTTTGGTCCTAGACCCATTGTACCACTAGCCACTCAGCTATCACTTCGACACAACTACTAATGAAAATGTACCAATGGTTAACCCTTGGCTCAAGACCTAAAGATTTTGTCTGGGTGTGAATCGCTGTCATGCTGAGCACCCACTGTGAGGATGAACTCTTCACATAAATCCTAGCTCCTACTGGTACAATGATCCTCGAGCTTAGGAGGTCCATCAAAATGCGATGACCAAGTGCCCCAGTAGAACAGGAAAAAGAAAAGCTTCAATGATTCTGGAGCTGATTGACTGTGTCTCCTTCTACAGATTATACGGCGAGTGAGTGAGCAGGAAAAGGTACTCGTGGTGACTCGACATCGGGCTGGTCACGAATGCTCCACTGCCTGGATTATCATAGCTATCTGTCTGTGGGAAGGCGTTCCTAAGGAAGGAGCCGATCACATGTATGATTATCTGACCCGTACTATGCCTGTGTATGGCTATGAGACTGAGCGTAGATGCGGCACAAATCAACCGTAAGTTAGTTTAATGTGAGAAAGACGCGCGCGTTTTTCCCGCGATGGTATTGTTTTTCCGGCACGCCCGCGCTAGTGTTCCGGTTAATGGAGTCCTTGAGCTTATTCGCCTAATCGGACTCATCCTTGTGCGGATTTATAAACCTCAAAGGATTAGGATTACATCTTTTTTCATTCAACTGCATTACGAAACAACGTTGCACTTTAGCAGCGAGTCAGTCCGAAGGGTTTCCCTCGGCGCGGTTATACCATTCATAGTGATCAGCTGATTCAGTACATTACTATTAGCGAACCTGTGGTGATTGGACATTCCATTCGTGTGTACTACATCCCGGTTTATGCTCTCCACACCCCACTACATGGGAAAATAAATTCACCATACAATGGCTTTCTGTGGCGATCAAGCCTACTCGGGCTCGCGCTGTTGAATTCCTGGAATCCAGTGTAGGAGAATTATCCAATAAAAAATCATAACTGTAAAACTAATTGTCCGTGGTTTGGACTCGGGCCAATGTATCACCTGACCTTCTCAATTTATAACCATTGACTCTACTCCGCGCCTGCCTGTCCGCACACCGAGCCGCAACCATTTCTGTACATATTACAGACGAGACTGCGCTTGTCAAGGATGGGACACAAACAGGAAAGGCGCCTCATTCTCATTTGGCTGTTCATGGAGTGTCTACTACAATGGATGCAAGTTCGCCAGGAGTCATATACCGAGAAAGTTTAAGTTACGAGATGAGAGCTTTGAAGGCGTGATGGAGAGCAAGTTTCAAGCGCTTGGCCAACACCTAGCTCCGCTCTATAAGCAGATGGCGCCCGCGTCCTACGGTGGTCAGGTATGCGACCTTCTATGAGCGCCCTGCTAATCCGTCACCTTTAACCATGATTTAGGGGAGATTAGCGGGCCAACGCAGGGCTGTTCAGCCGTAAACGCCGATTATTACTAGTCATACATACTTCCTGACTCCTACACTCCAGATCGGCACGAGGAGAATGTACAACTCCCAGTTCAGTCCCATAACTCTCTTTAATGAACAAGGAAGCTGGTTACTGGACAGAAGAGTGATAAAATGCATACCTGTTATATTGTGAAACCATTTTATATTTAGCTTTTTTTTGGCAAGGCTGACTGATGAGGGAGGCCATAGAATTTCACCTCTAACCTGCTCTGACGTCATTACAGGTACGATATGAAAGGCAGGCTGGAGACTGTAGAATTGGTTTCAGAACAGGAAGGCCCTTTTCCGGATGTACTGCTACTATTGACTTCTGCGCTCACCAACATAGGGACACACACAACATGAATAATGGATGCACTGTGGTAAGTGCTTGCACATGCTCCTCAGCATACCGCTAAGCTAAGTACACATTTTTTGGTGGAAAATTTCGCTAGAATAAAGCAGTAATTTGATCATTAATTTATTCACCTGATGGTCATAAATAATATTGAAATGGAGCTATATCTATCTCTCTATGAAAATAGTGGGCATCCATGGGGGTGTTAAAGAAGCTCAGCGCTACAGAGTGCAAAGTGTGAAATGGGTATTACTGAGGTGATCGCTGGCAAGGTGCTTGTAATCCTCATAACTGAAACCTTCTGAGATCACATGTACCCGTTGGGCAAATGGTATGATACTTCAGTCAGTCTTTTAGGGCATCATGATTTCCAGTGGTTCTATTTATAGGTGGTTACATTGACTAAACATAGAGGATTGTCAAAGCCAGTAGATGAGCAGCTTCATACCCTGCCACTGTATGTTCTCGATGAGACTGATGAGTACGGATCACCTCACGGGGTGCATCAGAGGATTCAATCGGGCCAACTTGAGGTTAGTATCCACTGCGTATCTGCTCTCCTCCCCACGGTTGGCTGAGCACAGTTTGGCAGGTCAGGCATATCACGCATGATTGCTCGACCGCGACGTAAAGCCGAGAGCGGAGCTCGTCTCAGTCATGTAGTCAAAAACCAATAGAAAGAATTTAAGCACCTGACCAATGATTGTGTTGTACTAATCCAGATTAATTGTTAACCGTCTTTAAGTAGAATGGGAGGGAGTTTTCTTGGTATTACTTCATATGCCATACACCAATCTTATTGTAAAAGGGTGTAGTTTCACCTCTCGGAGCATAGGTGGTCCTATCGAGAGGAACTTACTACAATACACTGTTTCAGTCGTAACAATCCTATTGTTACTAAACGTGGTTCCTTCAAATATGCACAAATGAGCCCAAAAATGCCTGTACGGTACGGCCATTAGTAATGCACATACATATGCGAACAAGTTTGTAATGAGATGCTCAACTATGCACATTTGTGATTCCGCCCACTGTTGCAGATTTTGGATCGATTCTCGCAAGAACAGAGACGGCGATCGAGACCGTACAAGCGAAAAAAGAAAGGAACTGAAACGTATCAGAGCCCTAAAGTGAAAGAGGCTCTAATGCAAACGATCCAGGAGAAGATAAATCAAGGACCACGCAGTTCACCTCTCGCCCAGCAGCCTCCACCTACTGCTGCTGCTGTAGATTCTGCTAAGCAGCACTTATTCAATACACCTCAGAAGACAGAACTGCCTGCACTGGGGCAGCCTCTACCTCCATCTTACCCTCACAATCTGTTTAATGGCGTCACACAAGACCGCATGGCTCCTCCGACAAGTCAACAGCAACAGTTCCTAGCACAGCAGCAACAAGCTGCATGGCAACAGTCGCAAAATGGCATGGCGCAAAGACACCCCGGTTATCCCATGCCACCTCATCACATGGGACAGCCATTGTCTCACATGCCACAGCACCTGCCGCCATCTTCACAACAACAGAATGAAAGTTCTCAAAGGCAACAGGTGCCTCCCCAAGCAAGTCCTTATCAGGGTATACTACCGCCTTACCCTGGTGAGCCATCTATACCATTCACTACAGGGCCAGGTCAGCCGCAGGTGCCCGGTCAGCCGCAGGTGCCCGGTCAGCCGCAGGTGCCCGGTCAGCCGCAGGTGCCCGGTCAGCAACTGATTCCTGGTCAGCCACTGGTTCCTGGTCAACAACAGGTGCCTGCGCAGGGCATGGTGTCCGGCCAGCAGGTGCCTGCTCAGGGAATGGTGTCCGGCCAGCAGGTGCCTGCTCAGGGAATGGTGTCCGGCCAGCAGCGGGTTCAACAGTCATCCTCCGATTCTGAAATCAAAACTGCCAAGGGCGAGATGGCCAAGACAGAAGAGCTTAAAAAAGAGGAGTTAAAATCCGAAGAGAAGAATGGAGTGGTTGAAGATGATCTTGAAGTGGGCAATGACGCTGACTATCAACCTCCGAAGCCCCGCCCTCCCTCACCGGAGTATGATGACCCAGAGAGACGCGATGTGCATGAGGACAACTCCCATTTGTTCAGGGTAGGTGACATGCTGCCCACCCGCGAATGGCAAACGTAGCATGTCTGGCTGGGTGCGTTACTATTAGCGTAGCGTTGCGTGGCATTGTGTGGTTGCACGGCGTTGTTTGGTTGCACTGCGTTGCGTTGTCTGTTGCGTTTCTTTGCTGCACCGCGTTTCTTGTTGCACGGCGATTGCGCATGTTGTTGGGGGCGCAGGCGCTGGTGGTGTAACCACTGCATTCTGTTGTTTCGCAGGATCCCAATGTTGGCGGTGTAGCGATAGCATTGCAACATGGCGCCGTGCTGTTTGAGGTGGCAAAGCGGGAACTGCATGCCACCACTGCTCTCCGTCAACCAGACAGATACAACCCAACCAGGATTAGTCTTGTCTTTTATCAGGTTAGTAGACATATGCTAGATTTCGACTGATTGAAATCATTTCAAGGTGGTGGGTGCTCCATGTTGCATTATTTTCAACAGTTACTGTGAATGGAGTGATGCATTGTGGCTTGTATTTTTAGCATAAGCGACTTAATTTCAAAAATCATGGCTATACTGAATATAAAAAGGCTGAAGAGGAAAGACAGATGGCAAGGAAGGCGGCTGAAGAGGCTGGCGTGGAATATATACCCAAGGTAGGTGAACTGTTCAATATCGAATCCACCTGATTGCCTGATCTCTTCTCCTGAGTTTAGCGATCAACTCTTATTGCAAAGCGATAGTCTTTGTATGTATAGACATAGTCAACTTGTGGAGTATTTTATATCATGATCCCAGTGCCATATACCGCCAGTACTGCTGTGTTTCAGGGTCTGAAATATAAAAAGAAACGGCAGATGGAGGCTTTGGCACGGAAAAATGGTGAGGAAATCCCGAAGCAGCTCCACAATGGTGGTGTCCGGAAGGTAAGTCATTGTGTAAGAAGAAATTTTGCTACAAAGGTTAAATTTTACATGCGAGAGTTTTGCTGAGTTGTGCGATCGTGTAGAGATTCTGGCGTAGTTTATATGTTTATCATTGGTATATGTAAGTAGTGATCCTGATACAACGCTTTAATTTTATACATGAGATAGACCTCTGTTAGATGAAGTGTATGTATAGATCATCATAACCCTTTTCTTTCTAAAGGCTGGTAGACAGTTAGGATGGAAGAAGAAGAAGCAGCTACGATTTGCTGCATATCAGTATCTCTGGCCACAACCCGTCAACCATCCAATGACCGCAACTACTACCACGACTGTCTCTCGTTGGATGAAGCCGGAATGTTTTGTCACCGGACCGTATCAGAAATGGGTGTCTCTACACAGCAGCACATCTAAAGCATCGGCGCTTAACTAGCTGCGCTACTATGT
>Ga0224511_10000533_pt1 | contig 18711 bp, 13 predicted proteins | sample SF_May12_sed_USG_2_FD_169988 | JGI IMG/M metagenome (GOLD analysis project Ga0224511, IMG submission 169988) | Sediment microbial communities from San Francisco Bay, California, United States - SF_May12_sed_USGS_8_1 | ecosystem: Environmental > Aquatic > Marine > Sediment | place: USA...
GACCTGAGACTACCGCACGTGACGGGTGATGGAGCGAGCAAAGCGTTAGCCTACACGCCAAAGAGCCAGACTAGCTGGCTATCATCGCTGAGTCAGTTAGGCTGCACAGATGGTTTGTTCAGACTAGTTGCTGGATTCGGGTGCTAATCCGCAGTTTACCCTTCAAACTACCCAATGATCAAGGGTCTAAATTATTTTGACCAGTTTGACCAATGCCAATGACACTGGCAATGGTAAACAGATGTGAAACATTTGTCACAGTCAATGAAATGATTTGTCAGCCCTGACATAACATTCTTGCAGCTGAAAGAGGTCCCAGACTGGATGAGTTTATGGACGGACGAGAACGTTGTGCACCTATTAGAGAGGCTAAGACGCAATCGGTTATCGATAACGGTTACATTTCAGCGCGTTATATGTGATGGGAATATGCGTGCCACCTGACCTAAAGGGTTCCCTAGTTGATTCATAACCATTGGCAAAGTCCGTATTCGCTAAGCGGTTACAGCTCCCATTATTGTTATCTTGATCTATTTGTCGTGGGCCTCAGTGAAACCTACTCGGACGTCTTGCTCGAAGCCTTGAAGCAACATATCTAGGTTTATTCATTATGATAGCGGTGCAGGTGTGCCACAAAACCCGGTATAATACACCTGCAAATCGAGTTTCCTAACGAATGCTCTCAGTACATGTATACTAGCACTGTAGTCGAACCTTCTTCGAAGGGCTCTATCACAGAATTCCCTGGGCTCTATGCTTTAGTAATTGTGCAAAAACGATTTGATCTTTGTAGCCGCTGGATTCTCATCATTTCTCGAAGGGTATCATTAACCGTTACTTTGGAACGTGGCGTCTTACCATCTCCACAAGTAACGATCACGTTCGGCAAACCTTTTCGGAATCCCATTCACATCTTAGCCTCTCTACTAATCAGCTGGAAAATAATTTATTCTGATCAAACTTGGTTACAACACTGGTCTGCGATAACACCCTATCATCATGTTTACGAGTAGAGGTGTGAACTTACCTTTAGCGTGATGATCTCTCGGGTAAATATAGGGGTTGAAGACATCCAGGGTCTTTACCCAATCAGTCGTGAGGAAATCTCTTTCGTGTCCATTGCCCTGATACAATGAAACAAAAGGCCATCAATGATTGCCTTCGATATGTTGATTTACTTTCTGTTCTAAGTTACATATCTATAACAACATTACCCATAAATACATACTTTTACAAAACCTGTTCACGTTCATGTATAGCAACCAACATTGAAGTTATGCATTAAACACTAAAGAGAACACGAAGTTACCATGATACATTCTGATGGAACAAGCACTTCTTATCTACCTGCAAGTAAATTGGACAGACACGTTGAACTGATGGGGATATTAACTCACCTGATGGGCATCCAGGTCAATAATAAGGGCTGTGTTGATGAGTCCCTCGGATTTAAGGAGTTTTAGCGCTCCACTGATATCTGCATAGGCACAGAAGCCTCCGCCCCGATCTGATGAGCAATGGTGAAAGCCTCCACCAATATTTATGGACCAACCCCTGTCTAATGCCAGCTTAGCAGACTGCAATAAATATACAATCACTGTAGAAAAATGAGATATGCATCATAAGAGAATTCAATGGGGCAATCATCCCCTTCCAGTAGAGACTTTGTAAGAGGACAGCTCAACTGCTAGACTGTCTGGCCTTACATTGAATGATACCAGTTTACAGCCCTGGTCAAGCGAGGCTCTTCTTGCATGTTTGGGTTCTTCATAACTCCCTCATCCCTCCCAAGGGGTCGGATACTATCACACAAAACAGTCATAGCATATAACTGATGCCAATATGCAAAACTATAAAATACTAAGTTGTTGATAAATGCATTTTTATGTATTTTGTAGGATGGCGAGACATCTCAATTGAGGACTTGGCTCAAGATAAAGATCCTGGGGTCAGCTCCAAGTCAAACGCTGTGTGCCCAATATGGGAATCAATTCCTCGCATAGGCTCTACATCCTACTGCTCCAACAAGCCTCCGCCTTAGGAAGTCCATTACGTAACATGGCCAAATGCCTGAGTAAAAGATTTACAACGAAAAATACGCACCAGAATAGTGCCGCCTGTCTGGTAGCGTAGCTTGCGCAGTAGTTTTCTCTGTACCACACAGTTAGGAAGAAGAGCTACAGGAGGCACTTCTGTGATAGAGGCAACATTTGCTGACCACTGCAATAAAAACAGATGGAGAAAGCTGTAGATCTTATCCGCAACATACAAAAATCTGACTGTTCTCTGGTTCACGCAGATTTGTCATAATCTCATGACTAGCATAGGCATGCAAAGAAGAAATACATTACCATATGTGACAATCTGATTGTCAAGGCAGTGAAGAAATATGGCGCTGAGAATAGTGGTGAACCTACCCTAAGGCTATCGAGGTATGATTTCTCATGAAACTTGAGCAGCTCCTCTTCATCGATTTCCAGTGGGGCTACAACTGTCTGCTCAGTCAACATTCCAGCTTCTACAACATTCAAAACGAGAACATTACTTGAGCTCAGGAATATATTGCATAATGAGGATTACAGCCTTTCTCAGTCGTCAGGTTGGCCAGAAGGACTCGCTGCAGGCCCTTCTGGCCAACCTGACGACTGAGAGAGCCTGTAATCCAGGAGTTTTTCCACGAAACATACAGTTTCAGTTTGTGAAGACTGAAAACCATTCGCCCAAAATATCCAAGAACTGAAGAACGGTAGATCCTTGTGTAATGTGTATATTCACTATTTTGACCCATATAATTGTCACGTCACACTGTTGCGTGTTTCAGAGAGAACTCACCTTTTAGGTAGTTGAAAACATTTCCCCACTTGGTTGAATCAAATGGATGCAGTTTTTCCATTCCAAAAAAGGAAATATTATACTCGGCTGTGTAGACAATAGGCCATGCATGTTCTGGTATTTCTCCAACCCGAAACAGTCTAACAGCACTACAATACAACTTATAACGCATAACCTCGTTGCAACATCACATGAACCAGTCAAATAATAGAGGTGTCACATTCATAGCGCCAACAACCAGAAATCGAGAAAGTAATCTACCTGGTCATGGCGCAAGTCCATCAGTTTCTGTATGTTTACTACGTAGCGCTTTTCTATCTCATATTGCCAGAAACTATAAAAGGGGAGCAATAACTCCGACTGTTCATGCGAACTGGCTTTTCAGCATGTGGCAGGTGTTGGCTGAGAGAAGTATCACCAGAGTTGTTCTCTCCTCTAAAACTGCACGCGTTATTGCGAAAGCCGTCCGGGCAGCGACACATTTTTCGGGTTAACATACATTGCGGGAGTGTGGGTACACCTCCACTTAATGCAGGCAGCTATAGTATAATAGCAGGCTCACAGTCTGACGCATTCTGCATGCACATCGCTAACCAGTGACCTTTATGTCACTGAGTAACCCCCATATAGATTGTATACCATTGGAATATTCAGAAACTGAATATTTAGAATCTGACCAGTTTCCCACTTCAATTGGGCTATTGACATTTAGAGCTGTTCTTTAACAGGTAATAGTATATACTCATAATAAATAAAATATATACTTTATGTATTTGTCTGTTTACTCCAGGTCATCGATCACAACTTCAGCCTGATTGGAAGCAGATTGGCACTCTGTAATAACCTGGAGAACCTTGGCCAATCTGCGATCAACCGCTGTATAATGGTGGCTAGTTAGGACGGGTCTAAGAGGTTCATCCGCAAGGACATTATAAAGTATTTGGCCAATAATATCACCTGAAAGCTCAGTTAACCGGATATAAATAGATTTTCTAACCATACAGCATTGGTATAAAGGAGCTAAGATTGTCATTTCATCATTATATGGGTTACCAAAAGATTTTCCATTATCCAGTGCGATCACTGCAGAATCTTTGCTATATTCAAATGTTTCATAGTGATGACGGTCAGCATTCCCAGCTAGAAAATCAAAGATGGCGATGTCGATCAAATCCAAGAGTCTTTGACGAGATTCATACGGCCGAGTTGCTCTGACGCGCTGACAATAATTCTTTTCATGCTCCCAAGGTGCTGGTTTATTGTCTCGATATGTTCTTCGCCAAGGATGCGGCTCAGGCTTACTCAATCGGTACGAGTCTGGAAGCCAAAAAGTGACTGAGCCCTCCATATCAGTACCGGTACCACAAACCCCTGTATCGGGTCCTTTACAGTAATAGCATTTGCCATAGAAGCAGGTATTACCATCCTTATAATAGAATGTCTGTAGGAGATTTCTGTGAGCCACGGAGCGTATTTCACTTTCCATGTCGATCACTCTGCCTACGACAATTGGCACTCTATGCAAACCAATAATCCTGTTAAGATGGAAAGCGGCTATCTCCGCATTGTGCCGATCCTTTCCCGCGTATGGGGTCCCGACCATTATATAGTCTCGATTATACCATTTAGGCTTGAAAACAGCCAACTGTTCTCCATCTAATTTTAGCGTGGCTTTAAGCTGAGTGCCTTTAAACCCTGTATCTGCATGGGTGATCTTGGCGGTATGTAAAGCTTTCAACACGCAGCCTAATGTTTTAGAGTCATCGGTTATTTGTCGGTTTGTCATGAAGCTTTCAGCGAGCTCCCATGCGGTCATGGATCCTGCAAAGGATAAAAATAAGCAGTGAGATCATCAAAGCTATTGAGTATCATTGCGCAAATAATCATTTACGTTTTAAACACACGGTTTTTTTTGTTTCAACGCATCACACGCGCTGAAAGCTTTCTTGGTCGCCTATAAAAAATAGATAAGGGCCGAATTTTAGAACACGAATTCACTTGAAAAACGGATTCCTGAGGATCATCCAGGTTGTAAACCTGGACTACCTCCTTCACGTGGATCATTTTGAAGACACGGTTTTGTTACCCATGTAAAACAAAATTAACCTAGCATAACGCTAGTTTTGATACAACTGAAAAAAATGTTTGGTTACACAAAAGTGTGTACTTGACATTCCCACGATGATAAAGAGAGAAGGTTCGCACCCCATTTTTATGTTACTTGGTTTCAATGGCATTGAAGGTAAGACCCAGGAATACACAACACAGTTGTTTGGGCTCAAGATCGAAAGACTCTGGGTTCAGATCCGTGTCACATTCAGTGCCCAATTCTTCTTCATCATGTCTCATGATCACTATATTTTGTGCTTGCTCCAGTGTCTTGTACACTCAACGGCCTCTTCCGTTGGCTCCGCCAGCTAGTCAAGAGTGCAGTTTGTGGAGTTCGCACAGAGTAGCAGATGGTCCGGTTTTGTACGACTTCGCAGTCACAAATATCGTTATTTACGAAGCCCCATTTTTTTTTAGAAGACAGGCGGCAGCTGTGTACAACTCCGAGTTCAGGGTCTTCTGCTACACTGTGAAAATGAGCTCCTCACATAACTCTTAGCTCCTGCCGCTTCAACAAGTCTCCATTAAAAAGGATGGCCAAGAGTTCGAAAAAAAAACAGACGAACAAAAAACGCATCAAATTGATGCGCTAAATTAACTTTTTCCTACCGTTTCCAAGATCACAGTTCCAATCTATCATGTGCTGCTTTGAAAACCTGATGATTTTTTCCTCTCTGTGCGACCATGGCCTCCCTGGCATTTTATCAGCATCTGATCCAGTTTCCAATAACTCTACATAGGTTACACAGTATTATAGAACCATTTAGTATTAGAATCACTGATGGGGATGGGGTTAATACATACAACCCGCGAAACCCTTAGATTGTACTTCCGCGCCTTTAATGCCTGGGCATCAATGATAATAAGAGCAATACACTGGCTTGCTCACCGGACAACTCCATCTGGTAGATGTAAGCTGAAAGGAAGCATAATGTCATAAAGACTGAGGATAAAATAAGGGCTGTTTTCTTCCTCTTCATCTTGGCACTTTCATCACAAGACGATTAACTGCAACGAGTCAAAAGTTTATTAGCGAATGAAATATGAATTTGGAGTAGCACTTGTGGAATCTATTCGATCTTCTCAAACACAAAATCATTAACCATTTTAAGTGTAACTGCAATATACAACTACAATTTTGTACAACTTGCTGATGATAGTGACAGTGAGTTTCACCGTAACTGGCAGTGGAGCTAGCGTCCCTAAACTAAATTACAGTTAGTAACTGTAGGTGTAACAACTGAGTGTAACTAAGTAGTGAGTCAGTTGTACCGGTTACATCAACAATATAACTACAAGTACGAGCAAGTGAGTAACTTACTTAGTTACTCAGTAAGCCAGTAACAGTAGACTAGTAACTAAGTTACAAGTTAGCAACACTAACGGCTAAAGGAGTAGGAAAGTTTACCTGGCCAAGACAGTAAGTCACCAAGTGACTATCAACACAGTGAGTAGTAACTGGGACTGGGAGACTAACTTGTAACTGTAAGTCAGTGACCGAGTATAAAATTTATTAAAATACTTACGTTTAATTAACTTTACGTTTAGCATACAATTATATATCATGAACGTCATGATAAACTCAAGTAAACGCAACCTAACTCGTAACTGACTTCTAACCTAAGTAGTAAGGTAGTAAGTAACAACTAACTAACTTCCCAGTTACTAACTACTAACTAAGTAACACAACACAGTAGCCGCGATACACTCACTTGTGAGGTCTGGTGTTCAGCTGGATGATTTAAGTTGTCTGATTGACAGCAAAGGTATACATGGATGATGACCTTATTCAGGTGAGTGTTAACCAAACACTTGACACTGACCTGCCGGCGTCAAACGTTTTAACTCATTACTGCCAATCATTATGGACATACATTTATGTTGCCAACAATTGGAATAGCACGGAGAAAAGTGGGTACGCCGTTGGTGACCAATAGTAGGTACTAAAGGGTACCCTAACCAATAGAAGCTGTTTATGACGGGAAAGTAACTCTTACGACGGACACCAATGCGCTTTTACTTTCCGGTGTTTTACGCGTCAGGAACACGGATGCTTCCGCGGCCCAGAGATATAAAAAGGGTGGCCAATCAAACCCTAAAAATCAAAACCACAAGGGTTCTCAGCCGATTTCCATGACCAAGATGACCTAGTGATTTTTTGAAGTGAACAAAATTGGGACCATTGACAATGATGGTGTAATCAGGTGTATATGTATATCACATATGTTTATCGCTCTACGATAATATGAGTACATATATGGCAAGATGGAATTTGAGTATAAGTTAGGCAATGGGAATTATGGGATGCACTCGATATAGCAACTGTTAAATGAATGGGCATCCCTGAGAAGTTACCGGTTGACTCTCAAGTCAGATGTGACCATGCCACCAGTGACAAGCCACCGGAAGAGGTGAATACCTAAGAACTTAGTATTAGCTAATCTGATAAGAGGGTTTTGTTCTAGTGGCATGCATGTATTAAGGGGCAGTTTAATATGTTTGGCGGGGATTTGAATAGTAATTTTCTTCGTAACATTTACTGTCAATAGGTTGTCTTTATACCAAGTGAGAATCCAAATGAGTTCACTGTGCGTGCAGCCTTTCTCCATCAAACACTGTGTCTAATGGGCCAAATATTTTAGTATTGACTGTATTGTCTGTGTAAAATACATAGCTAAAAAAATCTGTTGCGCTTTCAAGGTCATTTATGAAGATTAAGAACAGCAGCACGTGGTCTTATAGAATGGATCTCTGGGCAACGCACATACATTTTTACAGTCTTGGAGTATGTAACATTATTGATGGTGGTAAATTTTTTATTTGTGATAACTATAGCTTTTAATAAGACCAGCTGCGGTGTAGCTAGAATTATAATGTTGTAATCTCCTGATTAAGATTTTATAGTTTATGGTGTCAAAAGCTTTAAAAGAAACCATACTGGTGGATAGTGAGAATTTGGTAGTTTTCAAGGGGAGTCGAATTTGATTGCGAATAGTTCGCTCACAGAATTTAAATATGGTGGGAAGAATTGATATTGGTATGTAAATATAGCGCTCAGTTGGGTCTCCCTTTTTGAAGATCTGCAATATTACTGTGTAAGTGTAACGTGCATAAAAAAGGGTGGGCATATTGTCAAAAACCTGACTGCATATTACTTGGTATGAACATTTTTAGAAGAGCGAACCTCACTTGGTTGTCCTGCGCTGAAAGGTTTAAGCACAATGTTGTTTGTCATAGTGGTTACCATGGCTTATCATGGCAATAATTGGCACATATACGTATACACATAAACGACATATTACGATAGATCATTGGCTACCAATGATAGTATGTTTCTCTGATCACATGTGTAACCAGCCAATAATCATGAACAATACAATGCGAGAAAGTAGCGCATTCAGGTATATTCAGTCTCTGTCACATGGGCTTTTTGGCACTTTCAGCCACTTCCTCTGTATAAGATCACCTATAGTAAACTAGGCAAGCGGTTTCTCACACAAAATTATATTTCTATATGAGGAGCAACCCCAAAATGCGACAGCAGGAACATTTTTTCTAATACACAGTGCCACTCTTTGCTGAAAATTCATATGTATCAGGGGTTTCCCAGCTTGATATTCCAGCTAGAGTCCTTTGGAGAGCTTTACTGCACTACACACCGGTGTTCCCAGGTAGGGATGTGTGGTGACATCATCACTGCGGCAATTCCTAGCATTCTCAATTAGCTCAGCCTCATCAGTCTACATACGGGTTTCAACATAGCGGATGTGTAGTCGATGACTTTGTCTGCCCGGAACAAAACTGAACAGGTTCTTTTCCGTGGCCACACACATTCCTGAGAATGGTAAGTTACCGGTACTAAATCCTGTAAATGCTAATCCCATGTATAGATCTGTGCGAGTCTGACTGCAGTGATAATTGTTCATGAGGCTGGTGGAATTTTAGTCTTTTAATGCGTTATTAATTCAGACATATCCAATTTCTATTGTTTTAATTATCATTGTTTTGTAGGGAGGACCCAGTTCTATAAAGCGTATTTCGATCAATTGGCGCTCGGTCAACTGATTACATCATGCGTGAAATACAAAGAACAGATATATATATATATATTAATGTATTCGTAAGACATCCACGAACATAATGAAGATGAGATTCGTTATATAAAGATAGTGGACAAGAACAGGCTCTACCAGAAGTCTATGCAACTTGCAAGAACTATTCACCAGCAACGCACAATTCATCAAGCACTATCTGGAATTAACACTTGTGAAATCTCGCAGATGATCACTTTGCCAACTTTCGTTCTCAAGACTTCAATAGGGCCCCTCCCTGCTCCATGCACAACCAGTTCAAGATTATTCTAATGGATATCACACTCAATGGATTATTATGCATTAGGATAATTCTGGACTGGTTGTGCATGGGCTCCCTTCCCATTTCCCTGGATGACATTGAATACGAGTGGAATGCGCCGAAGAATGCGTTGGAATCTGCTGATTGAGTTCTCAAGATGATCCGACGGTATAGCACACCCCTGGAGTAGTACTACTAGCCTCAACATGTAGACATTACTCATCATCCTAGCAATAGGAAAAGGCAGCGTAAAATGACTTTGACGCTATACACTCCGATAAAGGGAAATCTCTAGGCGTCCCATAGTCCACACAACCAGCTCAAGATTATTCTAATGGATACTACGCTCTATGGATTATACACATTAGGATCATTTTGAGCTGGGTGCCCCTCCCCTGGGTAATAGATCAGAACAGTGACTTCAACTTTCTAGTCTTTTAATAAAAAAAATTATGGCACCAACTCTTACTCCTCTGCAATGGTCATTATCACGGTTGCCCCTATCAAACTAGGCAATGAATAAGTGCTTTTAGCAGCCGGAGTTTCTATTTGCGACAGTCTTGACTTCAGAACTCGTGGCAGTGACATAAAGCGAACATGGGTATGGTATATATAACTGACTCAAATCACCAATGTGCTAGTCCGGGCTATGCATGATTATCTATGGAGCTATGCCACTTCTGACAAAAATACACACGTAATGCCCATTACATCAACTGCCAGGAGTTAAACATTCACTTATCGTGCGTTATACTGTGCCATTCATAGCATAAAAGTTGCAATGCACATCAACTGAATTAACTTATTTTAAATATGCAGAATATGCACATATCTGTATGCGTTGTACAATGCTCTAAAAATAAGAGCTTCCACCATGAACGTAGAGGGCGTCACAACATAACACCCCAACACGGGAGAATGTGGTATGCCCATAGACATACACTACATATGTCCATGTCATGGTTATATCACGTACACACAGACTGCGGAGGAAGAACAAGCGGAAGATCATCCAATGTGAACTTTTCAGCCATAAAGGCAGCCAGATCTTGGTCTCCAATTTTATCCTCTTCCGTATAGAATCGTTTCACCTCTTTCGCAGTTGTAACTACCACAACTTTACCAAATAACCCTTTAGATATAGTTCCAGAATTCTGAGCTTGGCTAGTCAGTATGCCCTCACTAGGTGTGAAAGGTTTACCAAACAGAGTTCTCGCTTCAGAGCTCTGCTGGGTTGCAAATCCAAACGCATTCGGTTTAGCACTGGAAAACAGACTGGCTGCTTGAGAGTTCGTGCTTCCACCAAACATAGACTTTTGAGCGCCAAATGTGCCCGGGGCGAGTACACTGGAACCCGCAAATACACTGGATGATTGCGGAGCTGCTCCACCAAAGACCCTCTGCGCCTCAGATGGAGCAGATCCAAAGATATTCTTTGCCTGTGATGGTGCCGATCCAAAGACGCCCTGGGCTTGTGGAGGAGCAGATCCAAAGACACTTTGAGCTCGTGATGGGGCAGATCCAAAGAAGCTCTGTGCCTGCGAAGGTTGAGATACTGTTGAGCCGAAGAAACCCTGCGGTTTGGAGGGCTGAGGTTTGGCTGCACCAAAGACAGATTGTGTCCTAGTTGGCTGACTTTTGGCTGCACCAAATACACTAGCAGCCGTGTTTGGTGCAGCAGCAGCTCCACCAAAGATGCTCTCTCCTTGAGACTGTGGTTGGGAGCCACCTTCAAACACGCTTGTGGGCTTGGACACGGAACCAAACACACTGGATGCTGTTACACCTAGAATGAATAAACAAAATTTTCGCGCTAAGTAACAATTTGTTCGTATGCCGTTATTTTCTAGAAAAAGATTGGCAATCATTGATTGATGCCCAAAAGAAGTGATGTTCTGAGAGTAGCGTCAGAGATTAATCAATCAATTCAACAACCAACCAACGAACCAACCAGCCAATCTATCAATCAATAAATCAACCAACCAATCAATTGATTACTCAATCAATCAATCAATCAATCAATCAATCAATCAATCAATCAATCAATCACTCCATTGACTATTCAAGCGATGGTAATCTGTAAAAGGCAGGTTTCTGATGGCATTTCACTCCATGTCACTCTATACCCCAGTATTGAATATTTGAGCATGCAGATATATACAGTGCCTGTACATATCTCAGGGAGCTAAACGTCCCTGCTTAGCATAATTGGCACGACGCTGTGTCCTAGTTCCTTGATAGAACCAAGAGCTAAGGAGACAACCCTGATCTGAAACTTTAGGAAATCAACGTGAAACCACGTCAGTATCACCCTACAATACCAAAACGCTATATAAACACTTACCTCCAAATGTAGAAGAATCGGACCCAGCCGGGTCTGATTGAGTAAAGAAGTTGGAATTGCTAGTTATAGCTTCTTGATTTCTCCTATCCTTAGAGCTTAAAAAAATACACACATATATATATATATATATATATATATATATATATATATATGAAATAACATATCTTGGGTAACTCTAGTGGTCCTTGTAGCTATGACAGCCCTTGCTACCAGATCACAAAACAACCTAAAAAGTTTACCAGAGCTTATAGTATCTCTGACAGTAACAGTTTAGCATGGGAAGAGTTTCTTGTCCATTGATGTTATGAACTACATGGCGTGCGAAGGAAATTGGTGAGGGGCGCTAAGAAGTCTAGTGGCTAGCAGCAGCATCCCTTGTTGTCCTGGGTGATGCTTTTGGGAAGCAGATTTAAACCTAGCAACATCAAAGGGGCTTTCAGGACGCATTTGAGCCCTCATGCTATAACTAAACTCTATGTGGCGCTTTTGAAATCAGTGAATATATTTGATGATTGTAGGGGATCAGCTGAATGCGTTGTGAAATAATTAATCAACACAGAAGCGAACCTATACTTTTGAAGTTCATCTTTAATCGAGTTTATAACTGCATCAGACATGGCGTTGTAAATGAGATGCAGACATTTCTGAGCTGATTCTCGAGACTTGGTCTCAATCTCCTTCATCTGCAAAGCGAAATGCCTTCTGGGTTGAATGTTTGTCCTATTGGGAGTAAACTAATAAAATGGTGATCACCTATAGTCGGGAGATTTGGACTGAGCGGCACAGAGCTCAATTCCTATTGATTGGCTCATACCAATGAGCTCCCAATGGAAAATCCAATCAGTATGCTTTATTGAGCCGATAATCTTAATGCGAAGCATTGTAAAATACTAAAATTATATGGAAATATTAGAAACTTGGAAGCAAAAGAAAAATAACCTGCACTCAAAACAAAATAAATGTCATAGATGAATAACACCAGAGATTTGAGAGTCACGGTACTTCCCACCCATGGTAGGCTAGGATGCTCACAGATCAAAAGTCTATGGCATATCATTAGGTAGAGAATTCTAATCAGGCAAACCTCCTAAGCCTTAGGCTTGTTGGAGCGAGGATAAATGTGAGGACCTCCTACTCACAATGGTGGCTCAGCGTGACTGGAATTAGATCCGAGGTTCTCACGGTTCCGAAGCCAGTGCTTTTACCACTGAGCTATACACGCTATTTCAATTTCCCTTCATCACAGAACTAGGTTCACATCGTTATTACAAGTGGGAGTCTGGGGTAGAGGGTAACTCACATATTCGCTCCTTTTGTTCTGTTGCTCAGCTAGCCAGAACTCAAATCTTCCCTCCTCAGGCGACAGATCCTGTAGCTCTAGAGATAGAAACACTAGCAAACATATATCGCAACACCGGGGTTGTAAGTTGAACAAGTCTCTATCGGACTGTGCTTATTTTACCTATGGTGATGTTCACAGAAGCAAATGGGGTTTGTGATTGTTGGTTCAGAGATCCTATTTGGGCACTGAAATATACAAAAATAGCTGTTAAAAATTTTGAAATTGCTAAATTTAGTCATTTTTTATTGGAACCTTTGGGCATTCTATTTAATGGACCTCTCGAGTCTGTGGCTTCTTGGAGCGGTAGGAGCTAAGAATTATGCGAGGAGCTCATTCTCACCGTGGGGCTCATCTAGATTAGGACTTGAGCTAAAACCCTGGCCATTGAGCTATCCCATTATCCTGCGCTGTATAAGCAAGAGCTTTATCTGGGTAGACTGGTTATATCCTTACCAGGCATGGTGAAACCTTTGTCGCCATAACAAGTGAATGGATACATGTTGTCTCGGGTAATATAATCCTCTAGGTCTCTGGCCATTTCCCTAGCAAATGATCTGACTTGCTACAATACAAATAACCACAGGGACCTGATATCCACTTTAGGGGAACTTTACGAAACAAGGTTTTGTTAAGGTGCTGCCAGAGCAGCTGATTTTCTGTCCGCCTAATCCCTACTTATGCGGATCCGGCTTCATGCGCGAAGTTCTCTTCTTTCCTTTTAGACCAACCGAAATTCTACCATTGGGAACTCGGGATTCTAAACTGGAATAAATCATTCCGACTATCATAAACCTATTGCTGATAACCAATATCATGATAGCAGTTTATTTCATCCCTAAAACTTGTCTTTTTCTAGAATCTCAGCTGAAATTGTAACCGGCGAAACATTTGATTACCGTTGCCTGTATTAACTTAAGCCAGTGTTAGTATGTCGAAAATGGCAATTGATCTACAGATTGGGCTTTGGATACGAGGGCCCTGGTTCCATTGCCGGTTTAGGCGAAAACTTTATCTTTTGCAACATTTTGGTTAGTTTCGGATCGCAACGTTAAATAAAGGAGTTACCTCCTCTATGGGGCCTGCCCGTGCAAGCAGACAGTTTCCAATGACGCACCTTGGGAAGCGCTGAATCAAAGACACAGTAGGTCAATTTCTGCATACCCAGACAATGGTCGGGATACGAAATAAAAAACCTGCAAAACATCACACTACTCACATGGTGAAGGTTGTCTTTAATGGGTGTAACATCCTCTGAGAAATCATTATCAGCTCGCGCATACCCTCCTTCATGTGTGTAGTCACATCTACTGCCATACTTGCACCGACCATCTTTATAAAAGTGGCATGGCCTCCCCGTTGACATACTCGGTTAAATTATGGTGTCCAGATAGTGAGTCTAGAGACTGAAATAAAACTGAAATTATACGTACCTCCAAACTCCCAGGATCAGCATCGCTCAGTCCTGCAGCTTGCATTTCACACTGAATCAGCAGGTGTTCTGGTAGAGTGGAACAGACCCCTGAACATGGCCAACTTTTACTATACCCAACCCCGCCCGGGCAGCAACTTTATTAGTTGCGTTGCTTGTCACAATGTGACCGACCAGAATCAACCATTGCTTCATAATGGAATCATGGGTCAAGCGATGTGCATTCTGAAATATCATTGCCCATGGTCTCCGGGGCATCTGTTTAACCCCTGACAGGGCTTTGTAATCTTGAGTGTAACATAGTGGAAATTTCACCCAAAATCTCACTTGAAATCCCTAATTTGTGCCGGTATATAATTAATAATAATATATGCACTCACACTCTTCTGAGGGCAGCATCTCACTGGACCCTTTTTTACGGTAACTGAGTGAGTCAATGACCGAATGAGTCACACATTCACTCGTTTTCACTGAAAGTGTCAGTCAAACTGGGTGATTTGTAAAGTTCTGACTGGGACTGGGAGTGGGTTCAAACTGAAACTGACTCAATTTCAACAACACAAAACAGTACACACTAGACTAACGGCGTTAGTAACGCAGTACACGAGTACAGTACAGTACACTACACACTAACACAATCTGAATCTCACACTGTCTACACTACACTCTACAGACTACACTTAGTAAGTCACTTAGTTGGTAGTTCACTAGTGCACTAGTCTACAGTACACTGACAGAGTAGTAGTAGGATACTAACTACTACTACTAGTAGTACTAGTAGTAGTATTACGTTCACTTCACCGTTCACGACAAGACACGTAACTCGTAAGTATAAATGATTAAATCATGTCCAATCCGTACTGCGCGTAATTGAAATACTAATAGTAATACATTATTATAACGGATTATTGATTATACATTCAATACAATAAATAATAATCGCGTATACAATACATATTAAAATTTAAATATAATCATCATAATGATAATGATATTAATATTGATTTGATAATCATATCAGTATCACATATGATAATGAGTAATCAGTAAATGACAGTGCCACTTCAAGTTCAAAACGCGAGACTCGATCGTGCTAACTTCACAGACACAGGCCAGTTCAAACATCAGTTACGCAGTCCGATCATTCGATAGTCGATATTGCTGTTGCGAACTCAACTGATTCTGGTTGAATGCAGAGACATACAGAGACATACTCACAGTCGCATAGATTGAATGTTTCCATCTACGTCTCTGGTTGAATGGATCTGAACCACATGGGAAACGTGTTTGACTCGCTGACGAGCTAATTATTTTACTATAGATACAATAACCCAAATGAACTTTTTGTAAATGCTACGACTATTTATCCTCTGATTTCTCCAAATATTTTTTTCAGAAATAGCTGGGAAACCGACGGAATATTCCGTGCGGACACCGAAGATATGTGGCTGTATTGTATTTGTTAGTTTAGAGACTATTACGCGCGCCAAATAAATGAAACCGGTTTCACTTTTCGTGATTGAGCTGAGCCAGAATATATCTTGTGCGTTCGTTCGGGTGTCTACAGTTACAACCGTTGCTGACTTTTAAAGCTTAGAAAGTGCTCCTGCTCGCTCTGTATTGTTTATATGACTTTGAAATGACTGAGCTGGTCGAGTGAGTAACTTACCAAGGGCCATTATATCAATATTATAATTATAAATTATATATAATAATAATAATAATAATTATAATATAATCACTATCAGTATCAGTAATAATCATAATCATGATAATGTCAATGATTATTATTCAATCATTCAATGAATGATGCCACTCACAGTCACACTCACAGTCAATCCATCATCAAATTCAAAATCAAATGCAATGCGATTAATTCATATTCCATTTCAATCCTAATCAAATCATTCATCACTGACTAGTGGCAGTATCATGTATGAGTATAGTACGCACTCGTCTAGTCTACTACTAGACTAGTACTAGAACTTAGAAGACTAGTCATCTACTCTAGACTAGTAAATAGTAATGGTTAATAGTAGTCCTGATATTTTTTTAGTAATACCAATAGACACTGACACGGACTGATGATATGGTTCACTCAGTCAGAGACAGTGTGAGTCACTGAGTGTAAGACTAAGTCAGTAAGTAAGTGTGACTTGTCTAAAGAAATAAAAACTGAATCTGACTCTGAAGTAAAACTGAAACTAAAAGGAACACTTGGACTATATTTTAGAAACTTATAATTAAATTTAAAACTGTATAAATGATTACATATATCTAATTCTAATTCTAAAGAAATAAAACCACAGTGATAAGCCACCCATCAAATGAGTTTCGAACATTGACCGTGCGAACTCTGAAGCCGGAATTGTGAAAGGTTCGTTTTGTGGTTTTAGCTGCCTTACCAAGGATGCATTTGCCAAACAGTCTGTGGAAGTTCGGTGTTGTTGTCATGATGTAGTTTTGCAACGATGCACCGAATCGTCTGATGTGTCTGCTGCTTTAAAAGCCTTCAGCTTCCCTGCCTTCGTTATCTCATCTAAGCAGCCACCACCCACACACAGCAGGGCTAAGGTGAGTCTGAACTGTCTGAAGATGCCAAACTTCTGAAACTGCGTCTTTAGGTTACAACTGTTATCTTTCCTTAATATACCATGACATAAAACATAGATGTATTGTCTCCTGCAGTGGATAGAGGTCAAAGCTACAAGTAGATAATTTAATAACTCCGGGGTGTTGCTTTTTACCCCTTGTTATTCATTGACCATTGCATGTTGTATGATTGATCAGATAATCTGTGCTGTCGCGAATGTTTGTATTAGTATATCATAACTCCTAAGAAAGCGGTCATGTCTTAGTGATTGAAATTTGTGGCTCCTACACCATGATGCCAATAGTTTTGCGTTCGGATGCTGGTTAAATGGTGATGACAGTAAGGACATTCAGCCAGAATTTGCTCCTAAACTTCGGTTAAGTCTCTGAGCTTACCATAATGTAGAGCAGGGCTGTTCAACCTTGCAGAATGGAGGTCACTTTTGAAAAATGGACTAATAGTTAGGACCATTTATAAACCGTGTCTTGGCGACGGCGGAATCAAATGCGATGTGTATTATATAACAATGCCTGTTTTCAATTTTTATGTGCACACATTGTATAACCAAATCTAAAAAATGTGATGAAAATTGTTTTATTTGCCACATCTTGGACAAATGAGCTGGTACATATAGCAGGGTTTTATATTGTTCGCCACTAGTTTTGAGTGGCTATCCTGGGCCACCGGTTAAAGGTCAATTTTGCCATCTTTAGCACGGATTTAAGGGCACTTCTGCAGCGTCTATTGCACTGTAACTTGACTCAGGTAGGTTTCGAGACATGCTGATTCTGATCAGCCAAAAATAATTTACCTCGTCATCCAACCTTGAAGCAGCTTTGACAAGAGTATAATTAGGAAAGAAAGTATGCCAAACCTTTTCTTTTGTCCAGAGGCAGCATATGAGCTGTGGCAGCAGCAACAGTCAGGATTTAGATAACTCCGTGGACTTTATTGGCAATCCCTTGGAGTTGGAGTCGTGCGTTGACTATGGTAGGATTGATCGACAACTAGAAAGCCAAGAGTTTAAGTCTGATACCACCAGGAGACCTTATTTAAATCCACTAGAATGTTCTATTGCTAGGTTAGTAATGCAGATGGCATACACCGTATATGCATTTGTATTTGTATCTAATGTCGCTACCAACCTTCCAGTGTCGATAAAGAGTAAAACAAGTCATGTAACACTTGTGACATCTTTGTAAAATTCTATCAAAGTATAAAGTGTTTTCTTACAAATCTGCCCATTACTGTTTATGTTGAAGATGTTCGTACTGCAAACAGATATTAATTGATCCATTGCAGGCGTTGTCTTTCGGCCGCTACTGTCACTGAGTGCAGATATCCAGTGTGGTGTGTATGCGATCCCACTGAAACTAAAAATCATCTGTTGCTACTTGGCTCTGATAACACAGCAGTTGACTTTATCAAGTTAATGACTGTCACATATCAAGGTAAACACGGGCATACCTGCACTTATCTACCAGCACAAGTCACCGTACGTACTGAAAAGATTAGACGCAATGGCATTACCATTGGTATTATGATCCACTTCGCCTGATCAGAGCAAATGGAATACTTGGACCTAATGCCTTACCAAAATGGTTTACCAATAGACATACATAGGGTGTATACATAAGTATTGTGGTTATGGAGATGCCTCGTCTGATAAAAGATAGAACACTTAAGAGTTTAGCATCAATAACTTTTTC